>Ga0302324_100000188_pt1 | contig 164876 bp, 154 predicted proteins | sample Palsa_T0_1_FD_201949 | JGI IMG/M metagenome (GOLD analysis project Ga0302324, IMG submission 201949) | Peat permafrost microbial communities from Stordalen Mire near Abisko, Sweden - Palsa_T0_1 | ecosystem: Environmental > Terrestrial > Soil > Palsa > Peat permafrost | place: Sweden: Abisko...
TGACCCGCAGCGGGCACCCGATGTCGGAGGAATCGCTGCAGCGCGCGAAGCAGCACCTCATGGCCTGGATCCAGCTGCAGCAGCGTACGATCATCGTCAATCACATCTCGAAAGTTGCGAGCGACGTCGCGGCGCCCTTCAAGATCCTGGCATGCCCCGTGCGCCATCCTTCGGAACGTGTGATGGGCGTGCTCGCGCTGTTCAATCCGGCGAGCGCGCATGACTTCGATTCGTATCAGACGCGCCTCGCGGAGCTGCTGGCGAAGAAGGTTACCGTCATCATCCAGGCGCAGTACGACGCGAGCACGGGGTTGATGACCCGCCACGCGTTCGAACGTCAGGCTGCCGCGTTGCTCGGCTCGGGCGCCGAACCGGGCGAGCACTGCATTTTGTACCTCGACATCGACCGGCTGCACGTCATCAACGAGACGTTCGGCATGCATGTGGGCGACGACGTGATCGCCAGCGTGGCCGAGTGCATGGCCCGCTGCGTGGTGCCGCCGGCCCTATCGGCGCGCATCTCCGGCGACCGGCTCGCGGCGCTCATCCCGAACGCGGGCATCGCCGCGGCCACCGCCATCGCGGAGCGCATTCGCGCGGCGGCCGCAGCCGTCATGCCGCGCGCCGGTCAGGGCTCATTCGAGGTGTCGGCATGCATCGGGGTCGCGCCCGTGGGGCGCTCCGAGAATGCGCTCGCGCATGCGCTGGCGACCGCCGAGATCGCGTGCAAGGCCGCCAAGGACCGCGGCCGCAACCGGGTCGAGGTTTTCCAGGACTCCGACCAGAGCATCATCCGGCGCCACACCGACATCCTGATCGTCGGCAAGCTGCGCGACGCGCTGGCCCACGACAGCTTCCGCCTCGATGCCCAGCCCATCCTGCCGCTGCGCGGCAACTACGGACGGCCGCGCTTCGAGCTGTTGATCCGCATGATCGGCGAGCGCGGCGAGGTGATTCCTCCCGGAAAATTCCTCTCCGCGGCCGAGCGCTACCAGCTCATGCCGACCGTCGACCGCTGGGTCGTGAGGCGCTCCTGCGAGCTGCTCAGCGCCCACGCAGCCGCGGTGGGCGAGGATATCGCCCGTTTCTCAATCAACCTGTCCGGGCAGTCCCTGCAGGACGAGACTTTCCTGGCGTTCGTCGAGGATACGATCAAGAACTCCCGCCTTCCGCCGAACGTGCTGTGCTTCGAGCTGACCGAAACGGCCACGGTGGGCAACCTCGAGCGGGCGCAAAGCTTCCTGCGGGCGCTGCAAGGCATAGGCTGTCAGTTCGCGCTCGACGATTTCGGTACGGGAGTGAGCTCGCTCGCATACCTCAAGGACCTGTCGGTGAACTATCTGAAGATCGACGGCAGCTTCGTACGCGACTCGATCACCAACTCGCGCAGCGAATCGATGATCAAGGCCATCGCGCAGCTCGCCAAGGTGATGTGTATCGAGACCGTGGCCGAGTATGTGGAGACGGACATGTTGCGCGCGCGCATGGCCGACCTCGGAGTCGACTACGGGCAGGGATTTGCCATGGGCAAGCACCAGCCCCTCGAGCAATTGCTCGAAGAGCTCGCGGTGTTCGAGGCGACCGTGAATGATTGGGACGCCGCGTCCGCGCCGCAACCGCCTCCCGATAGAGCCCCGGTGCCCGTGCTGCTCCCTTGAGATGCTAGGACCACGCAGGTTGTCGTCTCGGTCCTACACGCATTCGGACGAATGGCCAATTGGTAAGCTGTCCTGAAGCTGGCCGAATAGGCTCTCGGTACTTACCGGCCAAACGAGGCATCCATGTTAATTCTCACTCGACGTGCGGGAGAGGCATTGCGGATCGGCGATGAGATCGAAGTGACTGTGATGGCGGTGAACGGCTCGCAGGTTCGCATCGGTATCAGCGCTCCGCGGGACATCGCTGTGGACCGTGAGGAAATAGCCGAGCGCAAGCGTCGCGATCGCGAGGCGGCAGGCGTGCCCGGCAGTGCGAGGGCCGTACCGCCCAGGGTCGCGCCCTCCGTGACGTTCAAGGCCGCCCGCCGCGAGCGCGCCGATACCTCCGCGCAGTAGCAACGCAAGACCGCCTCCGAGGGTTTGCAAGGTCTCGGGTTCCCGCTAGACTTGCGCCCATTCGAACGCGCGAGTCGGCACGAACGTCGCAAACGCGCAGACGCCCAAGGACACGATGACGGCAACTGCTCTCGAGGCACCCGAGCTGGCGGTTAACTGCTGGTTCAATACCGATCGTCCTCTCAACCTGGCCGGGCTGCGTGGCCGTGTCGTGGCGCTGGTCGCGTTCCAGGCGCTGTGTCCGCAGTCGGTTGCGGTCGCAATCCCGCAGGCGAGGCGTATCCATGAGACGTTCGAACCCAATGACGTCGCGGTGATCGGCTTGCACGCCACCTTCGAGCATCACGAGGCGTACAGTCACGCGACGCTCAAGGCCTTCATTCAGGAGTACCGGCTCAAGTTCCCCATTGCGCTCGACAGCGCCAACGCGGCCGGCCCCATTCCGCAAACCATGGACCGGTACAACATGCGCGGCACGCCGAGTCTGGTGCTGATCGACCGTCTGGGACTGATCCGCAAGCACGCCTTCGGTGCGGCGGAGGATTTGCGCATCGGTGCGGAGATCGGCGCTCTCGCCGCCGAGAGGCCGGCGGCGGTGCGGCCGACGCAAAGCTCAGCCGCTTAGATCAACGCCCGAGGGTGAAGCGAATGCGGATGCGCGCACGCGTGGCGACCGCCTTGGCGTCGCGCACGAGAGGCTTGTAACGCCATTGCAATAGAGCGGCGGTCGCCGCCGCCTCGAAGACACCCGCCGGTTTGGCCGCATCCACCGCCACGTCCTGTACCGACCCGGTGTCGGTGACGGTGAAGTCGAGTTCGACCCAGCCTTCGACCGAGCTCTTTTCCGCCTTGAGCGGATACTGAGGCTGCACCGACTTGACCAGCGTGAGCTGATTGGCGCCGATCACGTCGGCCATGAATGCCCGGCGCGCCAGGGCGGCATCGACTTCGTGCCGCACGGCATCCGTCTGCGGCGAGACGTAGCCGACGGCGGCGGCGTGGTCGAGCCAGCCCCGCGCCGCCTCGTACTCTCGCGCGTCCATGCTCGCTCGGGCCTTCGCGAGCAGCCGCCCGCCGAGGTCCTCGGTGAGGTCTGCGAGTCCTGCGTTCTGGGCATCGAGCTTGCGCAGCGCTACCAGATAGTACTGGGCGTTATCGTTCTCGGGCTCGACCAGGCGATCCTGCGCGATGCTCTGGCGCGCGGACCTCATCAAGTCACTGGCTCGCGCCGCATTGCCGCTCTCGGCCTCGATGACCCGTCCCTCCAGGGAGTGCTCCGTCGTGGGCGCCGCCGGGCGTTCGGCTGGCCTGTCCGGGGCCGCCGCCGCCGCGGGCGCCGTGACCGCGGGCGCCGTGACCGCGGGCGGCGCCGTCTTCGACCGCTCGCGTGCGGCGGCGAGCTCGGTGGCCAGGTGGGCGACGCGCTCGGTAGCGATTCCGGTCTTGCGCGCCGTCTCGATGGTGGCGGCCGCCTCGTCCAGCCGCCGCTGATCGAGAGCGGTGCGCGCCCGGGCAAGGAGGCGTTCCTGCGCCTCCATCAGGACACCTTGGACCGCGGGCGCGGACGCTGCGGATCCGAGCGGCGCGGCAAGCGGCTGCGCTGCGGACGAGGCGAGCTGCTCGGGCGTGTTTCCCGAGCTCGAGGCCGACTGCTCGGCGTTGCGACGGTGTACGAGCCAAGCGGCGGCGAGCAGCGCCACGAGGGCCGCGACGGTCGCCGCGATCAAGACTTGGCGACGCTCACCCGGCGCCGCCGCCGCGGGGGCAGACACCTCGCCGATCTGCCGCCGCCGATCGTCGAAGCGCTTCACCGCGGCATCGGCGAACAGCCGCGCCCGCGCGGGCGACATGGGTTTGTGGATGAATCGATAGATGGAGCCGTCGCTGATGAGTCGGGCGAGCTCCGTTTCCGCTTCCCGATTGCCGGCCACGAGGACCACGAGATCAGGGAACTGGCGCTTGATGTCGGCGACGAAGCGCGCGGCGGCTTCGTTGAGCGCCTGCACATCGAGCACCAGGATACCCACGCCGCCCGCCACCAAGAGATCGCTGACCTTGTCCGGGGACAGGACGTGCCACAACCGGCGTGCCGGTCCGACGCCTTCTCGCAACGTCTGCAGGAACAGCTCGTCGACGGTCAGTACGACGAGCTCGACGATGTCGCTCGCAAGGCTGAAGCGCAGCGCGGCCAGCCCAGGGCTCTCATCCTCGGACGCTAGCACCGGAACCTGTCTTCATGGCATTCCCTGAGGCTGGAGTGTCGGATCGCCGCCGGGGCCGCGCCGCTGGCCTTGGGGCCATAATTGGGCGAGGCTAGTGTCATTGCGTGGGCGACGCTATACGATACGGCCTCTGGCGGGGCAGACAACCTATGCTGCGTTGCGTCAAGTATTTTTTGTGACTTGGCACACGTTTGGGAACGGGGGCGCGATGGCACGGCGATGCTGAGCGAGTGCATCGGTTTGCAGAGCAAGCTGCCGCTCGAGCAACGAGCCGCTCTGGAGCAGCTTCTGTTCTTCAACGTAAACCAGCATCGGGTGCGGGTCGGCATTCAGCAATCCATAGAGACTTACGGCGTGCCGGAAATCTACGAGCAGGATGGCGGCCTGTCCGTGCGCGTCGGCGACATCGGCGGGGTACAGACCGTGTTCGCGGTGAACGATTCGGGGCGGCCCATCGGCGTGGCCGTATTCGTCCGTTTGGCGAGCGACCGTTTCGTGGTTCTGCACCTCGGCGTGCAGCCGCGCACGGCCGCAACCGCCGAGATGAATACGCGGGTGCTGCTGAAACTCATGCACGAGATCCGTAGCGCAGCGCGCCGGACCCAGGGCGTGGATCGCATCGAGCTGGTGTACAAGCACCGCCACCCGGTCCGTCTGCACGTTTGAACGCGTGACGCTTGCTCAACGCCACTCCGACGGCAAGCTGCGCTGCGCTTGGTGCGCCACCGACCCGCTCTACGTCGATTATCACGATCGCGAATGGGGAGTGCCGCTGCACGATGATCACGGGCTGTTCGAGATGCTCTGCCTGGAGGGTGCTCAGGCGGGCTTGAGCTGGCTCACGATTCTGCGCAAGCGGGACGCCTACCGGCGCGCCTTCGACGATTTCGATGCAGAGGCGATGGCGCGATACGGCGCGCGCGCGCGCAGACGCTTGTTGAAGGACGCGGGCATCGTTCGCAACCGCCTGAAGATCGAGGCGTTCATCGCGAACGCCCGGGCCTACCTCGAGATCGCGGACCGGCCCGGCGCTTTCGACGCCTATATCTGGAGCTTCACCGACGGACGAGTGCTGCGCCACCGGCCGCTGCACTTGAGTGCGATTGCGAGCACCACATCCTTGAGCGAGGCGATGAGCAAGGATCTGAAGCGCCGCGGCTTTCGCTTCGTCGGTCCCACAATTTGTTACGCATTCATGCAAGCAGTCGGGATCGTCGATGAACATCAACGCAATTGCTGGGTCACCAAGCGCGCCGCTTAAGCAGCAGTGCGCCCGGGCGGCCACCGCTGCCGGCGTACTGCTGCTCGCGGCGAGCGCCGTCTGCGCGGCCGCCGGCGAACCCGCCACGAGCGCGGCACCCGTCGCGAACGGCGCGGCCGCGGCAAAACCGGTCTTCAAGGCCATGGACGTGTTCGATTTGCAGTGGGCCTCCGACCCGCAAATCGCGCCCGACGGCCGCAGCATCGCCTATGTGCGGATGAGCATGGATATCAAGACCGACCGGCCGCAGCACCTCATCTGGCTGACCGGCATCGACGGCAAGCATGCCCGCCCGCTATCGGACGGCGCGGGCTCGAGCATGCCGCGCTGGTCTGCGGATGGCACGCGCATCGCCTATCTCTCCACGGCGAGCGATGGCTCGACACAGCTTTTCATGTATTGGGCCGACAGCAACGTGTCCGCCCCGATCAGCCATTTCACAGAATCGCCGACGAGCCTCGCGTGGTCTCCCGACGGCCGCTGGCTCGCCTTCACCATGGCCGCGCCCGCGGAGCGAAAGCCGTTGAAGGTCGAGCTGCCGCAGGCGCCCAAGGGGGCCTCGTGGGCCGATCCGCCCAAGCTCATCGATCGCCTCGTGTATCGCGTCGACGGCGAGGGCTACTTGCCCGCGAGCTACAGCCAGCTGTTCGTGATCAGCGCGGACGGCGGTGCCGCGCGTCAGCTCACGCACGGCGACTTCGACCACGATGGTCCTCCTGCCTGGAGCAGCGACAGCAAAGGCGTCTTCATCTCCGCCAACCGCCGCCCGGATGTCGACTACGAACCGCTCGACACCGAGATCTACCGCGTGGATCTCGCGGACGGCTCGCTACATGCGCTCACCGACCGGCGCGGGCCCGACACTCACCCGGTCGTCTCCCCCGACGGCAAGCAAATCGCCTATCTCGGGTTCGACGATCGGCGGCTCGGCTACCAGCGGACACAGCTGTATGTGATGGACGCCGACGGCTCTCATTCGCGCTCGTTGACCGCGGGGCTCGACCGCGACGCCGGCGGGCCGCAATGGAGCGTGGACGGCAAGCGCATCTTTTTCGAATACGGGGACCGGGGCGCCATCAAGCTCGCGAGCATCGACCTGCGCGGCAACGTGCGTCCGCTCGCGAGCGACCTGGGGGGCGCCGATGTGACCCGTCCTTACACGGGCGGATCCTTCACCGCGGCGCGCAACGGCCGCTTCGCGTACATGCGAGCCTCGCCCAACGCCCCACCGGCGCTCGCCACCGGCACCGGCGCCCGGGACATCTCGACGCTGACCGCGCTCAGCGCGAACCTCCTGGATCAGCGCACCCTCGGCACCCTGGAGGAGATCGACTTCGACTCCTCCGCGGACGGCCGCAAGATTCAGGGCTGGATCGTCAAGCCGCCGCACTTCGACCCGACGAAAAAGTATCCGCTCCTGCTCGAGATTCACGGCGGCCCGTTCGCTGCGTATGGCGCGAGTTTCGCGGCGGAGCAGCAGCTGTACGCCGCCGCCGGTTATGTGGTGCTGTACGCGAATCCGCGCGGCAGTACCGGCTACGGAGAGGAGTTCGCCGATCTCATCCACCACGACTATCCCGACAAGGATTTCGACGACCTCACGTCCGGCGTCGACGCGGTGCTTCGCAAGGGCTACATCGATCCCGGGCGCCTGTTCGTCACGGGCGGCAGCGGCGGCGGCGTGCTCACGGCCTGGATCGTGGGTCACACCGACCGATTCCGTGCCGCGGTGGTGGTGAAGCCGGTGATCAACTGGACGAGCTTCGTGCTCACCGCCGATCTCAGCAACTATTTCTACCGCTACTGGTTCGCAGGCTTCCCCTGGGATGACGAGCAGGCGTACTGGAAGCGCTCGCCCCTTGCCTACGTGGGCAACGTTCATACGCCCACCATGCTCATGACGGGAGAAGCGGATTACCGCACGCCGTCCGGGGAGGCTGAGCAATTCTACGAAGCGCTCAAACTACGGCGCATCGATACGGCGCTCGTGCGCGTGCCGCACGCACCGCACGACATCTCGTCCCGCCCGAGCCTGTTGATCGCGAAGGTTGCGTACGTTCTCGGCTGGTTCGCCGCGCACGATGAGACGGCGGTGGGGCACGAGGGAGCGGCTCACTGACTCGACGATCCCTCCTCGGGCGGATCGAGAGGTAGTTTACGCTGCCGCAGAATCGCGATGTCGACATCCTCCTCGCGGGGCGCCGCCCGCATCTCGGCGATGCGCTCGCGGGCCATGGCATTCTTGAGCCACGGCAGCACGGGGCCCGCCTCTCGGTTCGCGCTGGCCACGCGCCACTCGAGCACGCGGCGCCGCTCGGCGACGGCGCGCGCCTCCTTGCCGTCGGCGGAAGCGAGATGCTTCTCGACGTGCAGCCCCGCCATTTGCGCCGCGACCGTATCGGCTTTCTGCATGATCCTTGCGAGCTGGATGCAGTTCTCGCGCTGCTGCGCGCCGACCGGATCGCGGCAGGCAGTCACCACGGTGCTGAGCGGCGGCGCGATTTCCTCGCCGGCCACGAGCATCGCCTCGCTCAATCGAGCGAGATCCGATGGCAGGTAGTGCGGCGGCAGGTCGCCGTCCGCGCGCTTCAGTCCGTCGAACAGAAGCACGACGGTCGGATTCCAATAGAAGTCGAAGCGCGAGCCCTCGGCCATGTCCGAAAGAACCCGGTCGATTTCCGTCGCATCCTTGTCCTTTTGCGCGACCGCAAGAGTCGGCAGCCACACCGCGCCGTTATCCGCGTCCACCCAGCGCAACGTCGTCGCGGCCTCGCGGATATCGCACCCGGCCGAGCTCGCGCACAGCTGCAGCCGCAGCCAGCCGATGCTCGGGCTCTGCGGATCGAGCTCGCTCGCGCGCGCGGCGAGATCCACGGCGGTCTTGGCCGCTGCGGGATCCGCGCGCACTTTCGATCCCGAAGCGGCGAAGCACAGCGCGGCTGCGGTCGCGAGCGAGCGTGCATCGCCGCGGCGGGCCAGCGCCTGCGCCGCGGCCGCGCGCCAGGCCGTATATTTGCCCGCACCCGCAGGAGCCGAGCATTCGAGGGAGCCTGCGCCGAGCGCAAGCGCCGAGTGCATCCAAATCAGCGCCAGGGCCTGCACGCCTCGCTTCCTCATGGTCGGGTGTCCGAACGCGGACTTAAGGGATCCTGGCGCGGCTGCTCGCGGTGAGACCCGCCGTGATCGCAAGCCGCATGGCGTCCTCCACCGATATGTCGAGCGGCTGAAGGAGCTCGCGCGGCAGATACACGGTGTAGCCGCCGAAGGCGTAGCTCATGGGAAAGTAAACCGTGACGAGGTTGCGCCCTCCGTGGGCATCGAGCACCGGCGGAGCATCCTCGCGCGTGACGAAGCCGATCGCGTGCACGTTCGCGAAACGCGCGAGCACGACGCGCTGCAAGTCGCGCTTCTCGCCGCTGCCCGAAGGCAGGAGGCTCACCACGTCGCGAAAGCCGCCGTACAGCGTCTTCACGAACGGGATGCGTCCCAGGAAGTCGTCCCAGTACTTCAGCAGCAGCTTGCCGGCGTAGGCGTTGACCAGGCTGCCGACGGCGAGCAGCAGCACGAACCCGGCGATCAATCCGAGCCCCGGCCAATAATGCGCGGGGCTCACGATGCCGAGAGCGATGAGCGCGCGGCGCAGCCAACCCTCGACGGTGTGCACCAGCCACCAGATGACGTATATGGTGAGCGCCAGCGGCAGCACCGTCACGAGCCCGCTCATGAAGAGGGCGAGGATTTTTCTCATGCGTCCATCATAAACGATGAGGGGGCTATTGCTGGCGCGGCAGGACGAATCGCAAGCCTTGATAGTTGAGCACGACGCCGTCGCGGCGGATGCGCTCGAGCACCGGACCCTCGGCGAGAGTCGAGCCTTCGCGATACTTGCGCATGTTGATGTAGACGAATCGCTCGGCGGGGTTGGTGGCGTAGACATGCACGTCCAAGTGCAGCCCGGCGAGCGCCGGCTGGCTGGCGAGATCGATCTCGTTGATCGAGGGCAGCACCTCGGTGTCGGAGCTGCTCTCGGTGAGCACCGGGTCGGCCCCTGACGCGGGACGATGAGAGATACCAACGTCGCTGCTCGAGGCGGCACGGGCGGAACGGCGCGCGGCCGCGGGGGGTGAGAGATCCTGCGTCGGCGGCACCTCGGGCGCATAGACGGGCGGCGGCGCATCCATCGGACTGAAGTGATCGGAGGCGGCGGCTGCGGGACCCGAGGGTCTCGGCTCCGGAGCGGCTGCCGCCGGGGCGGACGTGGGGGCGGACGTGGGTGCAGGGGCTGCCGCCCCGCCATGCGCGCCGCCGCGCGTCAGCACCACGGCGAGAACGCCCATATTGACCACGAGCAGCGCGATCAGGGCCGCGGCCCACAGCGGAAACCTCGCGCGCGTCGGCACGGGCCGTGAGTCCATCAAGCCGGGAATGGCCTGACGCTGGCGCTCGACTTCGGACTTCTTCAGCGCATCGAGTATGAATGACATGGCGATCCTAACTGCGCGGAGCGACTTGCATGAGAAGCGGCGAGCCGGGCTCGGCCAGTGCCGTGTCCAGCACCACCTGGGTCTGCAGGCCAGCGATGCCGTCGACGTTCAGGCGGTGCTCGCGCTGAAAGTTCTGCACGGCGATCGCGAGGTTCTGGTCGTAGACATCGTCCGACTCCGGATCGGAGGCGGCGCCGTGCAGGGCATTGAGACTGCGGCGCAGCCAGCGGACCTCATCGCCGCGCATGCCGACCGATAGCTGCCGCGTATGCGGGGTTTTCGGCTTCCAGACGACGGTGAAGTCGCCGAACCAATCGTGCGACAGCTCGTCGATCGGGACGCGCACGTTGTGCTCGCCGAGGTCCAAAGTGGCGAAGGAGTCATCGAGGGCCGAGAGAACGACGCGGTGCCGCTGGCCCTGATCGTCGCTCAGGGTGAGGATCGCGGGCCGGTTGAGGGCGCGCACCTGCGCCCAGGAGCCGCGCTGATCGAGGCATGCGAGTCCGGCCTTTTGCGCCTGTCCGCAAGGGTCGTGATCGTCCGCCATCGCCGTGCCCCATAGCGAGAGCAGCCGCCGGAATGCGCCCGCATCGCTCGTGTCGGCGGCGTTCGCCGCGAGCAATGTCTGCAGCGGCACCGGCTTTTCCGCGGGCGGCGCCGGCTTCTCCCCGGGTGCCGGTACGGCTGCGGCTGCGGTCCCCCCCGGCGCCGGAGGCTGCTGCTCGGCGCGCGCAGCCCCCACGGGCGCGAGCACGGGAGTCTTCGTCGCCGCCTTGAGGGCCGGCGGCGGATTGCGCCACACCGTGATGCCGGCGTACACCGTGACCGCGACGCCTGCGAGCACGATCGCCGCCGCGACCCAGCCGAGCCACAGCGGCGCGAAGCGGCGGCCATAAACCTCGCCCGCCGCCCGCCGCACGAGCGCCGGCGTCACCTTGCGCGTCTCCAGTGTGTAGGCACCGAGCAAGGCCCGATCGCAGCACACGTTGATGACGCGCGGAATGCCGGAGGACAGCCGGTACACTTCGCGCAGCGCGGCCGGCGTGAAGATCTCGCCGGCGCCGCCGGCGACGCGCAATCGATGACCCACATATTCCTGAGTCTCGTGCTTGGACAGGGGGCTCAGGTGATAGCGGCCGGTGATGCGCTGGGCGAGCTGGCGCAACTCGGTCTGGTCGAGGAGCTCGCGCAGCTCCGGTTGGCCGATGAGGATGATCTGCAGCAGCTTGTGTGTGGCTGTCTCGAGGTTGGTGAGCAAGCGCACCTGCTCCAGCACCTCGGTCGACAGGTTCTGCGCCTCGTCGACGATGACGATGACGCGCCGGCCTTCCGCGTGCGCGGCGAGCAGACGGCGGTTCAGCGCGTCGACCATCTCCTTGGCGCTGCCGCGGTCCGCCTCGTCGAGTCCGAGCCCGAGCTCCTCGCAGATGGTGAGCAGGAATTCGGTGGCGGTCACCCGCGGGTTGAGAATCACCGCGACGTCCGCGTGCTGCGGGACGCGCGACAGGAGTGTGCGCACGATCGTGGTCTTGCCCGTTCCCACCTCGCCCGTCAGCTGGATGAAGCCGCCGGCCTCGTTGATGCCGTAGAGCAAGTGGGCGAGCGCCTCGGCGTGGCGCTCGCTCAGGTACAGATAACGCGGGTCCGGCGTGATCGCGAAGGGCTTTTCGATGAGGCCGAAAAAGCTCGTATACATGGCGTGGCGATGATACCAAGCTCAGCCGCGGCGCGGACCGGAGCCTTCCTTGGAACGTGGCAGAAGGCTCGCCCGTGTGAGCACAGCCGATCCGAAGCGGTCGCGGATACCGTCGATGGCGGCATCGAGCCGCGAGTCGCGGGGCGCGCTCTCGGCAAACAGGTCCGGCTGCCGCACATTCGACAGGTCGCCGGTGCCGACGCCGAGCAATCGCAATGCGACATTCCCGTGGCCGACAAGCCAGGTGCGCAACAAACGCTGCGCGCCCGCGCACACCGCGGCGGTGTCCTGGGTCGGCGGCTCGAGGACGCACTGGCGAGTGTAGGTGGTGAAATCGGCGCGCCGGATCTTCACGCTCACGCGCCCGGCGCACAGTCCCGCGGCGCGCAGCCGCGCGGCCGCTCGATCGGCGAGCGCCGTCAAGCGCCGCTCGAGCACGACGGCGTCGCGAATGTCCACATCGAAGGTCTCCTCCGCGCTGATGGATTTCTCCTCCCGGTCGGCTACCACCGGGCGCTCGTCGCAGCCGGCGGCGCGCGCCTGCATGGCCTTGCCGTGCTTGCCGAAGGCCCGCCATAGCTGTTCATCGCTCGCCCGCGCGACGTCGCCGAAAGTCAGCAGCCCGCACGCCCGCACGGCCGGCAGCGACTTGGCGCCGAGTCCAGAAAGCCGCTCAACGGCCAAGCGATCGAGAACGGCGTGCAGATTGTCCGGGCCGATGCAGAACAAGCCGTCGGGCTTGTTCAAATCCGAGGCGAGCTTGGCGAGCGACTTATTGGGTGCGATTCCGACGGAGGCGGTAAGTTCAGTCACGGCGCGAATCCGGCGGCGGATCTCGGCGCCGATGACGGCCGGGCCGCCGAACAGGCGCTCGCTGCCCGTCACGTCCAGAAATGCCTCATCGAGCGACAGTCCTTCGACCAGCGGCGTGAACTCGTGAAATATCGCAAAGACCTGTGCGGAGACCTCTTTGTAGCGCGCCATGCGCGGCGTCACACAGATCGCCTGCGGGCAGAGCTTGAGCGCCTCGCGCATCGGCATGGCCGAGCGCACGCCGAAGCGGCGCACGGCGTAGCTCGCCGCGGCGACGACGCCGCGGCCGGAGGTGCCGCCGACGATCAGCGGCCTGCCCTTGAGCTCCGGACGATCCCGCTCCTCGACCGACGCGTAGAACGCGTCCATGTCCACGTGCAGGATCGTCCGCACGCGGGACCTACTGCACGGTGATGGTGATTTTCTTCGAGTGCAGGGGCGGATCGAAGGACAGGTGCCGGTAGTCGGCGAACACGAGCTCGAGCGTGTGCTTGCCCGGAGACAGGGTGAGCGTGGTCTCCGTCTGTCCCTTGCCGAAGTGCAGCACCTTATCGGTCGCGGGGAGCGGGGTATCGAGGGATAGCTCGGAGAGGTCCGTATCCACCAGCAAGTGATGATGACCGGTATTGTCCCCCGGGGTGCCCGCGGGCGCGATGGTCATGCCCTTCAGGCCGAATTTCACGAGCACCGGGTCATGCACGATGGCGCCGTTCTTGGGCGTGATGAAATACACCTTTGCGCCGTGTGGCGCGCTGGCGCGCGGCTGCGCGACGGCGGCGGCCGCTAGTGCGGTCAATGCGACACCTAATATGAAGCGGTTCATGGGAAGTCCCCCTGTTGCGGTTGCGATCAGATCAGGTCCTTGACGCCGTCGCGCTCCTCGCTGAGCTCACGATGCGTGAGCTGCATCTTCTCGCGGCTGAATGCGTCGATTTCGAGCCCCTGCACGATGGCATATCTTCCGCCCTTGCAGGTCACCGGATAGGAGTAAATCACGCCCTCCGCAATGCCGTAGCTGCCGTCCGACGGCACGGCCATGCTGACCCAGTCCGTTTCGCGGCTGCCGAGCACCCAGTCGTGCATGTGGTCGACGGCGGCGGATGCGGCGGATGCGGCCGAGGATGACCCGCGCGCCTTGATGACCGCCGCCCCGCGTTGCTGCACTGTCGGGATGAATGTCTGCTTGAACCAGCTCTCGCCCACCTCCGCGAGCGCGGGCTTGCCGTCGACGGTCGCGTGATTCAGATCCGGGTACTGCGTGGCCGAATGATTTCCCCAGATGATGGCTTTCTTGATCTTGGCGAGCGCAGCGCCGGTCTTCTCGCTCACCTGCGCGAGCGCGCGGTTGTGATCGAGACGCGTCATCGCCGTGAATCGATCGGGCGAGAGCGAGGGGGCGTTGCGCTGGGCGATGAGCGCGTTGGTGTTCGCCGGATTGCCGACCACGAGCACGCGCACATCGCGGCTTGCGGCCGCATCGAGCGCCTTGCCCTGCGCGGAGAAGATCTTCGCATTCTCGAGCAGCAGGTCCTTGCGCTCCATGCCCGGTCCGCGCGGCCGCGCGCCGACCAGCATCGCGACCTCGCAGTCCTTGAAGGCACGCTGTGCATCATCGGAAGCGGTCACCTTGTTGAGCGTGAGGAATGCGCAATCGTTCAGCTCCATCACCACGCCCTGCACTGCACCCAGCGCCGCCGGTATCTCGAGCAAGTTGAGGTTGATGGGCTGATCGGGGCCGAGCATCTGCCCGGAGGCGATGCGAAAGGCGAGCGCATACCCGATGTTTCCGGCAGCGCCGGTGATGGTGACGGTGACAGGCTTTTTCATGACGAAACCCTCGGCGAACGAATGAGCAAAAGCGACAAATAGTAGCCGAAGACCGGCGCAGCGCCCTGCGGGGCGATGAATTTCAAAAAGGCTTGCATGTGGTAGTGATATACATTACTATATCACCAGGTCACTGAAACACCACGGCACAGCCGGTCACTGCAAGGAGAGAATCATGAACACTCGCATATCCTCGAAAATCCCCGCCCTTACACTCGCGCTCTTGATCAACGGCACCGTGTTTGGCGGCGTCGCCTTCCTGTTCAGCGTAGAACGCGCGGCCGCGGCCGTCACCCTGGTGGCGGCGTAAGCCGCCTCCCAAGGGCGTTCTGCTAGATTAGCGCGCTACTCGGCCCCACCACGGGGTCACCGCGCTGAGAGCGGCATGGATCCCAATTGGAATGACAATCAGCCCATTTATCGCCAGCTGCGCGATCGAATGGTGGCCCTCATCCTGGAAGGGGCGCTCAAGGAGGGGGACCCGTTGCCCTCCGTGCGCACGGTGGCCGCGGACTATCGGCTCAACCCCCTCACGGTGCTCAAGGGCTATCAGCAGCTGGTCGACGAAGGACTGGTCGAAAAGCGCCGCGGGCGCGGCATGTACGTCAGCGACGGTGCGCGCGTGTTGCTGCTCAAGGGCGAGCGTGAGCGCTTCCTCAGGGAAGAATGGCCGGAGATTCTCGCGGTCATTAATCGGCTGGGATTCTCCGCCGAAGAACTGTTCGCCCAGGCTCCCGCGCTCACGCATCCCGCGCCGGGCACCGACGACAAGGAGTAGCGCATGAACTCTTCACCACCCCTCATCGAAGCACGCGGCCTGTCCAAGAAATACGGCTCGTTCCTTGCCCTCGATCGAGCGGACTTCGTCGTGCAGCCGGGACGCATCGTCGGCCTGATCGGCCCGAACGGCGCGGGCAAGACCACGGCGCTGCGCGCAGTGCTCGGGCTGACCACTTACGATGGCGAGCTCCGCGTGCTCGGCCGCGAGCCGTTCGCCGAGCGCGCGCTGCTCATGCAGGAGACGAGCTTCATTGCGGACGTCGCCGTACTGCCCTCCTGGCTGCGCGTGCAGCAGGCCATCGATTTCGTCGCCGGGGTGCATCCGCGATTCCGCCGCGAACGCGCCGCGGCGCTGCTCGCAAAGACCGACATCGGCACGCGGCGGCGCATCGGCGAGCTGTCGAAGGGCATGAAGACCATGGTGCATCTCGCGCTCACCATGGCCATCGACGCGCGCCTGCTCGTTCTCGACGAGCCGACGCTCGGCCTCGACATCCTCGCGCGGCGCGGCTTCTACGACGCGCTGGTGAACGACTATATGGACGAGTCGCGCACCATCGTGATCACCACGCATCAAGTCGAGGAGGTCGAGAACTTGTTGACCGATGTGCTGTTCATCGACAAGGGACACATCGTGCTCGATTGCTCCGTCGAGGACATCGGCGCGCGCTACGCGGCCGTCGAGGTCGCGGACGACCGGCTCGCGGCCGCCCGCGAGGAGCGGCCTTTCCACGAGCGCCGCGCCCTGGGCAAGACGGTGCTCTATTTCGAGGGCGCGGATCGGGAGAAGCTCGAGGCTCTCGGCGAAGTCGGCGCACCGAGCGTCTCCGACCTGTTCGTCGCCAAGCTCTCCGCGGAGCGCGCGTCATGAACGACTTCATCTGGCTGGTTCGCCGGGAGTTCTGGGAGAACAAGGCCATCTGGGTGCTGCCCGCCTGCATCGGAGCCCTCATGGTCGTGGCCTCGCTGTTCGGCAAGGTGGAAATCGCCATGCTGCACGCGAGCGATCAGCAAAGCGAGGTGGCGGGTGTCCTGTTCTTTGCCGCGATCGGCGGCGTGTTCTGGGCGGCGGCGAGCATCTACTCCGTCTGGTACCTGCTCGACTGCCTCTACGCCGACCGCAAGGACCGCAGCGTTCTGTTTTTCAAATCCATGCCGCTCACCGATTCGGCGACGGTCCTCTCGAAGCTCTGCGTCGGCGTCATCGCCATCCCGCTGGTCTACTTCTGCGCCGCGGACATCGCGGCCCTGCTGGTGGCATTCGTGATCTCCGTGCGGGCGCGTCTCGCGTTCGGCAATGTGCTCTGGCGTCCCGAGCTGTGGCTGCAGGTGCAAGCATTGTGGCTGTACGTGATCGCCACCGGCGTGCTCTGGTACGCGCCCGTGGTGGGATGGCTAATGCTGGTCTCCGCGTGGGCGAAGCGCGCGGTCATCCTGCACGCATTGCTGCCGCCGCTCGCAGTCATGCTCGCCGAGCTGCTGTTCCTCGGCACTCGCGTTTCGTGCGTCGTGCTCAGAGATCGGATCCTCGGCGGCACCTACGCGGCGTTCCATCATCCGATCCGCTGGTCGCTCGCGACCGGCGAGATGACGCCGGGGGTGTGGCAGCTGCCCGCTGCCGTGGGTTTTCTCTCGAGTCCGGATGTTTGGATCGGCGTCGTGATTGGTGCGGCCTTCATCGCGGGCGCTGTGCAGTTACGCAAGAGGCGTACGGACACCTAGTAGCGCGCTTTTGCTTCATCGGCAAGCAGTGCAGAATAGCGTTCCGGGACGCCTTCGAGGAGCGCTGCATGTATAAAACCAAGATCGACCTCTCTGAAAAGACCCGCCGTAACGTCATCGTCATATTGAACGATCGATTGAGCGATGCGATCGACCTGCAGAGCCAGGTCAAGCAGGCGCATTGGAACGTGAAGGGCCCGCACTTCATCTCCCTGCACGAGCTGTTCGACAAGATCTCGGATGCCATGCTGGAGCAGATCGACGAGATCGCGGAGCGCATCACCAGCTTGGGGGGAACCGCCGAGGGGACCGTGGCGGTGGCCGCGAGACGCAGCAAGCTCAAGAATTACCCCCTGAGCATCACCTCGGGAAGGGACCATCTGCTCTATCTTTCGACCCAGCTCTCGGTCTACGGCAAGTCGGTGCGCGGCGGTATCGACTCGACCGCCGAGCTGGGCGATGCGGATACGGCGGATCTCTTTACGCAGCTTTCCCGCGAGATCGACAAGTATCTCTGGTTCCTAGAGGCGCATCTGCAGGACAAGGCCTGAGCACTACGTCTCGAGCAGGTGGGCGAAGTAGCTGTTGCAGAGCCGATTGAGCGGATCGGTGCGCTGGCGCAGCGCCCGGAAGAGTTTGACGCGGTCGCCGAACGCCTTGGCGACGTGCTCGGGTTTCAACGCGCGCGACTGATTGAACGTCGGAACTCCGCCGAGCGCGGACGCAAAATCATTGAAGTCGATCAGGAACTCGTCCCAGCCGCGGTCTCCCGTCGAGGAGGGCTCGAGCGTGATCATAGGACCCTGAAAGCTCACGCTGAACAGCGACGAGCGGTCCTGGTGCAGACGGCTCGCGCCGTTCACGACGTTGCAACGATAGCCGTGCTGCTTGTAGTAGGCGCGGCAGAAGGCGAAGTACTCGGCGAGCAGTTTCGGGAATCCGGCCTGAGGGAAGCCCCACAGCGTGTAGGTATAGCGCGATCGCCATGCCTCCTGCGGAAAGTCGCGAACCCATTCGTGCGCGTGCATGACGACGCTGCGTGCGGGCAGCGTCGCGCGCAGGGCGCGCTGCACGCCGGAGACGACGGCTCCCGCGACGCCCGGTGCGGCGAGCACGCTGCCGACCGTCGAGCCGAATGCGGGCAGCACGTTGCGCATCACGGACTTCTTGATCTGCCAGATCCCGGAACGGCTCGAGGCCAAACTCTCGTCGGGGGTGCGCCGCTCCACCGTGATCTGGTCGTGGAAGGGCGAGATATGCAGGCGCAAGGCGGCGGGCGATGCGAGAGTCTCGCGGAAGCGCGCGCCGAACTCCTTGAGCGTCAGCACCTGATGATCGATTCTCAACGGGACGAGCGGTTGAACGCGCAGCACCGCCTCGTGCACCACGCCCAAGAGCCCGAAGCTCGAAGAGAGCACGCGCATCAGGTCCGCGTTGCGGTCGGTCACCGTCATCAACTTGCCCTGCGGGGTGACGAGCTTCAGCTCCTTCACGAGCGCCGACATTTGCGCCGGGCCGCCTGCCTGCGAGGCCTGCGGCAGCGTGGTCACGGCCACGGCACCCACCGTCATATGTCCCATTTCCGGGGTCAGCGGCAGCTCTTGGCCGCGCTCCGCGAGCGCGCGCACCAGGGTGCCCACCCGCACGCCGGCCTGCACGCGCACCTCGTCCTCGCCGAATTCGACGATCTTGCCGAGCGAGTTCAAATTGACGGTCGTCCCGCCGTCGCCGCCGACGCAGCGGGTCTGCGAATAATCGCCGCCGACGAAGCGCACGGGCGTCGGGTAGTTCTTGGTGTTGGCGAGGAGGGCCGGAATATCCTCGGCGCGCTTCGCCTGCATGACCAGACGCGGCCGTCGATACAGGCCGGACGCGGCGGTATCCGGACCGCGCGAACGATTCACTTTGACTACCATATTTTACCCCTGCAATCCTCGAACGATCCTCGAACGCAGTCGTTGAAAGCCGTCGCAGATCAAGGGGAAAAAGGCCGGGGGGGACGCGGAATGCGCGCTCGGCGCATCGAGAACTGGCGACCCCGCTATCGTCGAGCCTCCGAAGAGGCCCCTTAGACCGGTGGTTTTGCGTCCCCACCTTTCGGCGGGTTTGCCCTTGAACAGCACCTCTACTATGCGAGCAGGCGGGGGGATAAGTAAAGCGCTATTTATCCCATCAAGAGCAGCGTCTCGGCGTGCTCCACGGCTTCCGGAGGCCCGCAGACCACGACGACGTCGCCTTCCTTGAAAACAGTATCCGCAGCGGGGTCCCGGCCCACGATGCCGTCGCGCCGCACGGCGCTCACCGACACCTGCGAGCCGCGGTCGACGAGGTCGGCGATGCTCTTGCCCACCGCCCAAGCATGCGGGGGCAGCACGACACTGTGAAGCTCTTCACGGAATGCGTGACTGTCATCCAGGAATTCGGCGCCTGCCTTGCGGAAGTACTGGCGCAGCATTACGTAGCGATGGCTGCGGATGTCGTTCACGGTACGGATGACCTGGGTCATCGGCAGCTTCAGCAGCAGCAAAAGGTGCGAGAGCAGCATGAGGCTCGCCTCGAACGTCTCGGGGACCACTTCGGTGGCGCCCGCCGCCTGCAGCTCCTCGAGCCGCAGGTCGTCCTGCGTGCGCACGAGCACCGGCACGTCGGCGCGCAAGGCGCGCACCGAGCGCAGGATCCGCAGGGACACCGCGGGGTTCGCGAAGGTGATGACGACGCAGCGCGCATGCGCGAGCCCCACGTTCTGCAGAACCTCGAGCTGGCCGGCATCGCCGTACATCACCGGGTCGCCCGCTTGCCGGCCCTCGCGCACGCGATAGGTGTCGAGATCGAGAGCAAGGTACTCGAAGCCCGTCTGCTCGAGCACGCGCGCGATGTTCTGGCCCACCCGCCCGAATCCGCAGATCACGACGTGATCGCGCTCCGCGACGGCGAGCGTGACGCGGGCCTCGCGCATCGCCTCGGTTTGCGGCGGGCCCGACTGGCGCACGAGCGCGCGCGTGATCTGCCGATTGTGGCGGATCACGAAGGGCGAGATGATCATGCTGAGCGCCGTCGCCGCGAGCAGCGGCTGGACGACGGCGGAATCTGCCAGCTCGCGCCGCAGGAGCAGGGTGAGCAAAGCGAAACCGAACTCCCCGCCCTGGCTCACGACTACGCCCGTGCGCAGCGACTTGAACCAGCTCCGAGTCACGGGCTTCGAGGCCACTGCGACGACCGCCGTCTTCAGGACCGTCATGCCCAGCACGATGGCGCTTACCAGCGGCAGGTGCCGCAGCAGCAGCGGCACGTCGAGCAGCATGCCGAGCGTGATGAAGAACACGCCGAGCAGGACTTCGCGGTACGAGCGGATGGTCGCCTCGATCTGATGGCGGAACTCGGTCTCCGCGAGCCCCATGCCGGCGAGGAAGGCCCCCAGAGCGAGCGAGAGTCCCGCGGCCTGCGTCGCCCACGCCGAGGAGAGCACCGCGAGCAGCACGGCGAGCGAGAACAACTCGGCCGAGCGCACTCCGGCGATGAGGACGAACAGCGGACGCAGCAGCCAGCGACCGGTCGCGAGCACGAGCAGCACCGCGGCCGCGGCGATGGCGATGGCCTCGAGGACGTGCGGCGCCGGCGTGCCGGGGCCAGCGGCCGCGAGCGGCGAGAGCAGGCCCAGAAACAGGGGAAAGCTCAGGTCCTGGAACAGGCAGATCGCCACCGCGAGCCGGCCGTGCGTGCGCGTGTTCTCCGATTGCTCGGTGAGCTGGGCGATGATGATGGCGGTCGAGGACATCGCGACGGCGCCGCCCACGACCAGCGCTGAGGTCGGCGAGACGCCGAGCAACGTCCCTGCCGCCAAGGCGACGACCGCCGTCGTCACCAAGACCTGCGCCCCGCCCACGCCGAGCACCTCGCCGCGCATGGCGAGCAGGCGCGGCAGCGAGAATTCCAGCCCGAGCGTGAACACAAGAAACGCCACGCCGATATCGGCGAGCAGGCGCGTCGTGTCGTTGTCGAGGATCAGCGCCAGCGCGTGCGGGCCGAGCAGCATGCCGACCGCGAGGTAGCCCAAGATCGCCGGCAACGCGAGTTTGCGCACGGCGGTCACGACGAACACCGAGGCGGCCAGCAGTATCAAAATCTGCAGCAGCGGATCCGTCTGCATTCTCGTAGCATATAGCGATGGATGCGTTGGCGCTGCACCGGGACGGAGAGAGCTGGCGAATCGATTTGCAGGGCGATTGGTCGCTCGCGGCTCTGCCGCAAATCGATCTCCAGCTCGAGCGGCTGCCCGGGCCGATGAGCGGGACCCTGGTGTGCGATTGGTCGCGGGTCGAGCATCCCGGCATCGGCACGGTGTGGGCGCTGCTCACGCGTCTCTCGGAGGTCGGCGGCGCGCAGGGTCTCGTCGTACGGCACGAGGGCGATCCGCCGCACACCGTGCCGCTTTTGCAAAAGCTGCACCTCGAGCTCTGCACCGCACATGGCACGCGTGCGGTGGCGGTGCCCACCGAGGAAGGGTTCGTCGAGAACCTCGGCCGATGGACGGTGCTGCAGGGTACGGAAGCCGGCCGGTTGCTCGGGTTCTTCGGCCGCATCGCCGCCGTCCTCGGCGGCGGCTTCCGACGCCCGAGCGCGCTGCGGTTCTCTTCGGTGGTACGGCACGTTCAGGAGACCGGGGTGAGCGCCATCCCCATCGTCTCGCTGATCGCGTTCCTCATCAGCGTGGTGGTCGCCTATCTCGGCGCGCAGCAGCTCGCGAAGTTCGGCGCCACGATCTTCGTGGTCGACCTCGTTACCATCGCGGTGCTGCGCGAGATGGGCGTGCTGCTCACCGCCATCATCGTCGCGGGCCGCTCCGGCTCAGCGTTCGCCGCCGAGATCGGCGTCATGCAGCTCAACGAGGAGATCGACGCGCTGCGCGCCATGGGCATGAATCCCATCGAGCTGCTGGTCGTGCCGCGCGTGCTCGGCCTGATCATCGCCCTACCCTGTCTCACCATCATCGCCGACGCCATGGGACTCGCGGGCGGCGGGCTGTTGTGCCTGGTCCAACTGCACATACCGCCTGCGCAGTTCATCGTCCGGCTGCGCGAGGCGCTCTCGCCGACGACGTTCTGGGCGGGCCTGGTGAAGGCGCCGGTGTTCGCGCTGCTCATCAGCATGGTGGGGGCGTACCGCGGCATGCAGGTGCGCGACTCGGCGCGCGAGCTCGGGCGGCTCACCACCATGGCGGTGGTGCAGTCGATCTTCCTGGTGATTCTCGCGGACGCATTTTTCGCGGTGCTGTTCGAGCAGATCGACTTCTGAGATGGAGCTGCAAGCCGGAATGGAACCGCGCGATGCCGCTCCGCACGCACCCCTGCCGAGCGATGAGCCGGTGGTACGCGTTCGCGGGCTGGTGAGCCGCTTCGGTACGCAGGTCGTCCACGACGGCCTGTCCTTCGAGGTCCGTCGCAACGAGATCATGGGCGTCGTCGGCGGCTCGGGGGCGGGCAAGTCGGTATTGCTGCACACCATCCTCGGCTTGCGAGAGCCGCAGGCGGGGACGGTCGAGGTCTTCGGCCGGGACATCCGCGAGCTCTCCCCGGCGGAGCGCCTCGCCATGGCGCGCGCCTACGGCGTGACGTTTCAAAGCGGCGCACTGGTCTCCTCGCTGTCCGTGGCGGAAAACATCCAGCTGCCGCTGCGCGAGGCTTACACGCTGCTGGAGAGCGTGCTCGACGATCTCGTGCAGCTCAATCTGAGTCTCGTGGGCCTGGCTCCGGACGTCGCCGGGAAATATCCCGCGCAGCTCTCCGGCGGCATGGTCAAGCGCGCGGCGCTCGCGCGCGCTCTGAGTCTCGAACCGAAGCTTCTGTTTCTGGACGAGCCGACCTCGGGGCTGGACCCGATTTCCGCGGCGGACTTCGATGCGCTACTGTTGTACCTTCACGGCGAGCTCAAGCTCACGGTGGTCATGATCACGCACGACCTCGACAGCCTGTTCCGTACCTGCGACCGCGTCAGCGTGATCGTGGATGGACGCATGGTGACCGATACGCTCCCGGGGCTGCTCAAGAGCACGAATCCCTGGATACACGAGTATTTCCACGGCCCGCGCGCGCGCGCGGCCGAGCAAGCGGCCGCGCTCGCCCCGGAGGCGCCCCGTGGATAGAAACACCAATTACGTCGTGGTCGGGGCGTTCGTGCTGCTGGTCCTCGGCATGGCGCTGTCGTTCGTCTACTGGTACACCGATCAAAGGGACAAGCGCACCTACATGCGCTACGAGATCTACTACGACGGCTCGGTGAGCGGCCTCACGGCGGGCAGCCCCGTGCGCTATCTCGGCGTCGACGTCGGCAAGGTGGCGCGCATCATGCTCGATCCGAAGAATCGCAAGCGCGTCGAGGTGCTCGCGGACGTCGAGGAGAGCGCGCCGGTCGATACACGCACGCTCGCCTTGCTGAGTCTGCAAGGCGTGACGGGACTGCTGTTCATCGATCTTGAGGAAGATCCCAAGGCGGCCGGCACGGGACCTCTACCGATGGGCGAGCACTATCCGGTGATCCGCTCCGCGCCGTCCGATCTCGACATGCTGCTGCGCAGCTTGCCGGCGCTCGCGAACCACGCCATCGATCTGGTGGACCACATGGACCAGGTGTTCAGCGAACAGAACGTCGGGAACTTCAAGGCGGCGCTCGCGAATCTGCGCGTGGCGAGCGACCGCGCGCCGAGGCTGTTCCGCGAGATCGAGGAGCTCGTGGCGGACCTCAAGCACACCTCGGACGAGGTGGACGCCGCCGCCGCCGATTTCCACAAGGTCACCAATGATTCGGCGGGCGACATCAAGGTGAGCCTCGCCAATATCCGCCGCATCAGCGACAGCCTGGCGAGCGCCTCCGACCGGCTGAACGAGTTCGTCACGCAAAACGAGCCGGCGCTCTCGCGCTTCACCGGCCAGGGGTTGCCCGAGCTCGAGAGGCTGCTGCACGAGAGCCGCGGCGCCGTGCGCGACATCCGGGATCTGTCGCGCTCGCTGCAGCAGAACCCGGCCGAGCTCTTGTACGAATCCAACTATCACGGCATCGAGCTGCCGCGATGAGAGCCGTCCTCGCACCCTTGCTCACCGGCGTCCTCGCGGCCACCCTGGGCGCCTGCACGGGCTCGTTCTTCAAGAGCAACCAGCCCCCGCCGTCGACTTACTTGCTGTCGGTGAAGCCCCAGCCGGCCCCGGGAGGCGTCGCGATGCCCGTCGAGCTCACGGTGCTCCTGCCGCGCGTGCGCACCGGGCTCGACACGGACCGCATTGCCGCTCTGTATCCGGATGGAAAGCTCGATTATTTCGCACGCGCTCGCTGGAGCGGCCCGCTCGACGAGGTCGTGCAGGATCTCGTGCTGCAGTCCTTTCGCGGCCGCTTTCGCAACGTGGGCACCGACACGTCCGCCTTCAGCGGGGGCTACTGGCTGGAGCTCGACGTCGTGGACTTCCAGGCGGAGTACGACGGCTCGAAGCCGGACGGCGCACCGAGCGTGCACGTGCACCTGATCGCACGGGTCGGCAACGCAGGCGACCGGCGAATGCTCGGCCACTTCGAGTCGGACGTTCGACAGCCGGCCGCCGACAACCGCCAGAACGCGGTGGTCGCCGCCTACGACGATGCCGCCAACCGAGCGCTCAGCGAGATCGTCGAGGACACCACCAAGACGCTCGCGGAGCTGCCTAGTACGCCGAGACCGCCGCCGCCTCCTTGAGCCGGTATCGCCAGTGGTCCGCCTCGGATTCGACCGCATACGCGGCGTACGCGGCGCCGATCGCCCACGCGCCGGCGAAGTAGGCCTCGAGCGCCCGGGCGGCCGCAGCGCGCTCGGGCAGGCGCAGCTCGACGGCGGACTCGAGATCGATGTCATCGAGACTCGGACGCGTGAAGTCGGCGGCACCGGCGCTCGCCCAGAGCTCGCCGTGGCGCACGACGAAGGCGAGGGACACCGTCACGCGCGCCGGCGGCGCGAGCCAGCGCAGTTCGAGGTTGCCGCCGCCGCCGCGCTCGAGCTCGGCCGCCACCGCGGTGTTCGGGGCCACTCCGGGGTCAAGTAGCACGCGCACGTGCGCGCCGCGGGCAGCGGCACTCAGCAGGGCGCCGATGAGGCGGCGTTCGCTCAAGCGCGGCGCGGCCAGTCCGATCTGGTCGCCTTGGGCTGCGGCGCCCAGCGCATCGAGCATCGCGCCGCGAATCGCTCCCTCGGTGAGGAACCGGGCATCGATGGAGCCCGGGCCGCGCGGCACCGCGCGCGGCGGGGCGGGCAGGCGGTCGTCGCCGCTCGACCACGCGGCGATCTCGAGCTCGCTGCCGGCGATATCGCGCGCGAGCCCGCCCTTGATCTCCACGGCAAGGTCCCCGTCCGGGGCCATCGGCACGACGCTCACCCAGCCGCCGGCGCCGTCATCGGCAACGAACACGCGGCGCTGATCCGCCTTGTGGTTTCGCGCGCGCAGCGATGCGCGCAGGCCCGGATCGCCAGGGTGCTCATCGAACGGGTCGCTCCACCACCCGAGGGCAAGCCGCCACAGCGCCGAGTAGAGCGGAATGCAATCGCGCAAGCGATCGAGACGCACGCGCGCGACGATGACGCCGGCCCGCTCCAGAGACTCGAGATATTCCATCGGCGTGCCGCCATAGGCCTCGCTGCGTGGATCGGATACCAGCACGATCTTGATGTTCGGCCGCTTGATCCGCTGCAGGAGAAGCCCACGACCCAAGGCGCGCGACAGCGGCGCCGCGTCGAGCACGATCAGCTCGCTCGCGCGATCGATGGCGGCGAGCTCACGGGCCTCGATCTCGCCGGGCGGGGCGGACACGACCTCCACCTGGGACTCGGCGAGGCGCGTCGCGAGCGATGCCACGTGAGTTCCCAGCGGGAGCGGCTTCTGCCAATTCCAGGCCGCGACCGCCGCCCAGGCGGACACGGCGATCAGCAGCAGGGTCCGGCCGGCGGACATCTAGCGCGCGGGAAGCTCGGGCGCATCGACGTCAATGATGGAGTTTGACGTGGCGCGGAGCCGGCGTGCAGAGCGCGGCGTGATAGGCGGAGCCGCCTGCCTGGCTGGCGAGAATGTCGAGCAGCCGCTCTGCCTCCATCGGCTCGCCGAACAATCGACCCTGGGCGTAGAAGCAGCCGTGCCTGCGCAAGAATTCCAGCTGCTCGCTGGTCTCGACGCCCTCGGCGATGACCTCGAGCTCGAGACTCTTGCCCATGTCGATGATGGTGCGCACCAGCGCCGCATCGTTGGAATCCACCGCCAAGTCGCGGACGAAAGACTGATCGATCTTCAAGGTACCGATGGGAAATTGCTGCAACGCAGAGAGCGAGGAATAGCCGGTGCCGAAATCGTCAATGGCGAGGTGCAAACCCAGCGCATAGAGCTCGTTCAAGAGCCCGATGGTGCGCTTGGCATCCGTCATGAGGGTGGTCTCGGTGACCTCCAGCTCGAAGGACGTCGGCGACACGCCATGCTTGCGGAAGGCGCTGCGGCACCGCGCGATGAAGCTCGACTGCTTGAGCTGGCGCAGCGAGAGGTTCATGGCGATGCGCCCCGGCTGAGGAACCGTGCGCTGCCAGCGTTTGTAGTCCGAGCAGACGCGGTCGAGCACCCATTCGCCGATGTCGAGGATGAGGCTGCTCTCCTCGGCGAGCGGTATGAACTGCGAGGGCGAGATGTCGCCGTGTCCCGGCAGCCGCCAGCGCAGCAATGCCTCGGCGCCGACCACGCGGCCGTCGCGCAGGTCCACCTTGGATTGGTACAGGACGACGAGCTCGTCGCGCTCGATGGCGCGGCGCAGCTTGCTCTTCAGCATGAGCCGCTCCACCGCCGCTGCGTTCATGTGCGGCACATAGAACGCCCAGGTGTTACCGCCGTTCTGCTTGGAGTGATACATCGCCGCGTCGGCGTTGCGGATCAAGTCGATCGTGTTCTCCGCGTCGTACGGGCAGATGGCGATGCCGACGCTCGCGGTCAGGTAGACTTCCTGCTCGTTCACGTAGAACGCGCGGCTGATCTCGTCGAGGAGCGTGCGGGCTAGAGCCCCCAGGCTCGCGCGGTTGTCGAGATCCGCGGGCAGGTCGTCCACGAACATGGCGAACTCATCGCCCGCCAGGCGGCCGATCACGGTGTCCTTGCTGAGCACGCGCGTGAGCCGCTCGCTCAGGATCTCGAGCGTGCGATCCCCGGCCGAGTGGCCGAAGGTGTCGTTGACGTCCTTGAAACGGTCGAGGTCGAGATAGAGGAGGGCGAGCGAGTGCTGGTTGCGGCGCGAGCGGGCGATGGCCTGCTGAAGCAAGTGCTGGAACTGCATGCGGTTCGGCATCTTGGTGAGAGTGTCGTAGCGCGCCAGATAGCGGATGCGCCGCTCGGCGCGCTTGCGCTCGGTGATGTTGCGCGCGACGTAGATGTTGCCCTCGAACTGCGGGTCCAGCGAGGCAATGGTCGAGGACGCCATGGAGACCGGAATGGTCTGTCCGGACGCGGTGCGCAGCACCGTCTCGCGCGCCTCGGGCGCCTCGCCGCCCAGATCGAAGGCGCTGCGATGCGCCTCGTCGATGAAGCTGCAGAGAGACTTGCCCACGAGGTCGGCATCGCTATAGCCGAGAAGGCGTTGCGTCGCCTCGTTGCAGCTCTTGATGATGCCGTCGGGCGAGGTGACGATCACCGCATCGCTCAGGCTGTTGAGCACCGTGTCGAGATAATTCTTGGTGATGGTGGTCTCGGAGAGCTTCTGCCGCATGCGCTCGAGCGCGTGCTGAAGCTCGCCGAGCTCGTCGCGGCGCGCGACGGCGAAGGGGCTGGTGTAGTCGCCTTCCCCGATGCGGTCCGCCGAGCGGATGAGCGCCGAAATCGGCCTGGCCCGCCGGCGGGCCAGTAGCAAGCCTCCGATCAGGGCCAAAAGAATCACCGGCAGCATCACGCGCGCGAGCATGGCGCGCATGCGCTTGAGCTGACTGCCCTGCTGGTTCTCCAGCTGGCCGCGAATGCTGGCGAGCGTCGCTGCCATCTGCGCGCGGCTCACCCAGATCTTGAGCGCGCCGGTGCGTTGCGCCGGCGCAGCAATGCCGGGCGGTATGCTGTTGGTGACCACCAGCGGATCCAGCACCTCGCCGCGCACGGCGGCCGCGTTGCGCGTCGGGTCGCTCAGCGGATTACTGGCGCTGAACAACACCACTCCGCGGGCATCCGATATCTCCACCCGCTCGATGTCTTGCTCCTCGAGGAGGCGTCCGGCGATCGAGGCGATGGCCGCGTTGTTGTGCGCAACCAACGGGGAGGCGAGCAGCGCGCCGGTTACATTGACCACGCTCTTGCCGCGCGCCTCGAGGTCGTCCTCGAGCTTCTGCTCGACCGTCGCGTAGGTCAGGCGGGCGATGTCGGCGCTGTCGATCCGGTGCTCGTAATAGGCAAACCCCCCGAGCAGGAGCGCGAGCCCGGCGCCCATGCCGAGGGCGACCAGTAAATACTTGGATTTGAGGCTCGGCGTCATTGATGGATGATACTCGTTCACACCAATCCCTATAAGGGGCCGGTACAATCGGGGGCTGGATGAGCACGCGCCTTCGCATCGACATATTCCTGGATACGGTCTGCCCCTGGTGCTACCTCGGCAAGCGGCGTTTCGAGCTCGCCCTGGCCGCCCGGCCGCACTATGAGCCCTTCGTCAACTTCCGCCCCTTCGAGCTGAATCCGGACCTGCCCTGGGACGGTGTCGAGCGGGCGGCCCATATGGCGGCCAAGCTCGGCGACCCGGCCCAGATCGCGGATGCACAAGCCGCGCTCGTGCGCCACGGCGAGGAGGTGGGCCTGCAGTTTCGCTTCGACCTCATCGAGCGGTTGCCAAACACGCGGCGCTCTCACCTGCTGATCGCTCACGGGGGGCGCAACGACCTCGCCGGCGAGGTTACGGAGCGCGTCATGCAGGCGTACTTCGAGGAGGGCCGCGATATCGGCGACACCGAGGAGCTCGTGCGCCTCGGAGTCGAGGCGGGCCTTGCGGAGCGCGAGACGCGCGCCGCCGTGGTGCTGCGCGAAGGGCAGGACGGCATCGTCGCCGCCGAGCGGCACGCGACGGTGCTCGGCATCACGGGAGTTCCCGCCTTCATCTTCGACCGGCAGTACTCGGTGTCGGGCGCTCAGGAGGTGGAGACCTTCGTGCGCGTCATCGATCAAGTCGTGGAGCTCGCCGCCGGCCGCGAAGTCGCCTCGTGACCCCGGCCGAGCGCACCGGCCGCGCGCGCGGCCACCTCGAGGATCTCGCCGATCCGCCATGCGTGCTGCACGCTCAGGTGAGCACACCGTTCTCGAGACTGCGCCGCGCCGCCGCTCGGGCGGGGTTCGATCTCGTGCCGCAGAGCGCCTACCGCGATTTCGATCGACAGCTTCGGATCTGGAACGCGAAGTTCAACGGCGAGGCGACCCTCAACGATGCGTCGGGCCGGCCCATCGCGGCGCTCGCGCTGCCGCCCGCGGAGCGCATCGATGCGATCTTGCGCTGGTCGGCGCTGCCGGGCGCCAGCCGCCATCACTGGGGAACCGACCTCGACCTCATCGACCGCGCGGCCATCCCGTCCGGGTATCGAGTGCAGCTCCTCGCAGAGGAATATGCCGCTTCCGGACCTTTCGGCCCGCTGGCTGCCTGGCTCGAGACGAATGCCGCCCGCTTCGGGTTTTTCCGGCCGTATCGCGGCGTGCTATCGGGGGTGCAGCCGGAGCCCTGGCACTTCAGCTTCGCGCCGCTCGCCGAGCCGGCGCGGCGGGCGCTCTCTGCCGCGGAGCTGCGTGCTGCGTTGCGCGATGCGCCGCTCGCGGGCAGGGACTTCGTGCTCGAGCGGCTCGAGGAGCTGCACGCGCGTTACGTCGCCCGCATCGATTGGCCTTGAGGGCTCGAGGGGCCTTGGCTAGGCCCAGATCGTCTTGAGACGATTCACCATGAGACCCCGCACTTGCCCGAGCTCGGCGCCGGGGCTGGTGAACAGGGGCGGATTTCGCCGCAGCAGCCGCCAGCGCTCGGCGCGCAGGATACGCTGCAGGTAATCCATGTTGCGATCGATCGCATCGAGATAGGGGTTCTCTCCGGCGAACAGCGACTCGGCGTACCGGTAAGCCTGCTCGAACTCGCCGTCGAGGCGCTGCACGCGCGTCTCGCGCACGAAGCCGGGCGTCTGGCGCAAAAGATCGAGGCCCGAACTGTAGCGCACCTGCATGGTGCCGTCGCTCGCGGGTGCCGCCGCCACGCCGCCCAGCACGAACTCCGGATAGAGCCGGTCGCGGCACTTCTCCAGGTAGCACCGATCCGCCATCTGGGCGATGAGGTCGGCGGTGCCGAGCAGGTGTCCGCACTTGCGGTCACGGCCGTCGGCCAAATGGATCTGGCTCAACTTGATCTCGTACCCGGTGAAATGCACGATGCGGGTCGACACCGGCACCCAGGCTTCCATGCCGATGGTCGGCAGGAAGCGTGCGAGGAATTTGGCGCTGCGCGTCACGTGGTACAGCGTGAACTCGGCTCCGTTGCGATGCACGCGGTCGTCGAACTCGCGGATGTAGCCCGCGTCGTGAAACAGCGAGGTGACCAGCGCCATGATCGCTCGCTCGGCACCGAAGCGGCGCGCCGGATCGACCGTGGTCTCGTACCCGACCAGGAGGCGCGCCATCGCGAGCGTCATGTCGAGTGAATGCTGGCGATCGTGATAAATCGTGTCGACGCCGTGATAGCCGGGCATGCGGCCGGAGAACAGACGCTCGAACTCGTCGAACGCGACCGCGACCCGGTCGAACGGCTCCCCGGGCCAGGCGGCGGCGAATAATTCGCGCACCGCGGCGGCCACCGCCGGGGTGGCGCTCACCTGAACGGAATTCGTAACGTCGAAGTCGTTACGGCGTAGTTCGTACATCGAGGGAGTTTAAGCCTCGCGCCCGTCGGCCGCCACGTGCGTAGTTCTCATCTTTCCGCTTATGTCAAACACGGGGGTCTAGTAAACCTTGAGGCCGCCGAACTTGCGCCGCACGCGCCGCGCGAGCGTGACATATCCCGCCCAGAATCCGAGTGCCGCGGCAATCACGCCGATGCCGAACCCGAGCAACGCGCCGCGCGTGTGGGGTCGTGCCGGCGGGACGGCACCCGCCGAGGGCGCGTGGACCGCGAGCGCGGCGTCGAGCGCTGCTTGCTTGGCCGCGAGCTCGCGCTCGAGACGCTCCATCTCGCCCTTGGCCGCGGCTTCGGCCAGCGCCGGCGTCGTGGCGCGGCTGCGATCGAGCTCCTCCTCGAGCTGTTTGACGCGTACCGCCGCGGGCTCATCGGTGGTGAGGTACGAGCTCTTCACCCAGCCGGTAACGCCATCCGGCAGGCGCACCTGGGTGTAATCGGCGCTGGCGGCGAGCGTCTCGACACGGGCGCCCGAATGCAGCGTGGCGAGACGCTGGCCTTGCTGGTTCTGCTCGGCGTACACGTTGAGCACCAGCTGGTCGCTCACGTAGGCGGTCGCGGCAGAGACCCGTGAGACAGCGGAGACGAGCGACGCGGCGGCCAGGACGAGGACGGACGCGGCGCTTCGCCTCACGCGGCGCTCCGTGTCACGCGGCGATACCGGTTTGCTTGAGGAGCGGACGCACGTCGGGCTGGCGGCCGCGAAAGCGCACGAATGCGTCCATCGCGTCGAGGCTGCCGCCGCGCGCCAGGATCGAGTCGACGAAGCGGGCGGCCGTGGCGGGGTCGAACACGCCCGCCTGCTCGAACGCCTCGAAGGCGTCGGCCGCGAGCACCTCGGCCCACTTATAGCTGTAGTAACCGGCGGCGTAGCCGCCTGCGAAGATGTGCGAGAAGCTCGCCGGCATGCGATTGAATGGCGCCGTCGGAGCGACCGCTACCCGCTGGCGCACGCTCTCGAGGGTCTCGCCCACTCGCGCGCCGAGGCGCGGGTCGAAGCTCGCGTGCAGCTCGAAATCGAAGCTCGCGAGCTCGATCTGCCGCAACGTGTCGAGTGCCGCATTGAACGTGCGGGTGCCGAGCAGACGCCTCAGCATGTCCGCGCCCAGGGGCTCACCGGTCGTCGCGTGTGCCGAAATGAGCGGCAGCACTTCGGCGCGCCAGACGAAGTTCTCCATGAACTGGCTCGGCAGCTCCACCGCGTCCCACGCGACTCCATTGATGCCCGCGATGCTCGGGTAGGGCACGCGCGTCAGCATGTGATGCAGGCCGTGGCCGAACTCGTGGAACAGCGTGGTCACCTCGTCGTGCGTGAGCAGCGAGGGAGCCGCACCGACCGGGGTGGTGAAGTTGCACACGAGCTGTGCGACGGGCAAGGCGCTTCCGGACGGGAGTGATTTGGCGACGACGCATTCGTCCATCCACGCCCCGCTGCGCTTCTCCGCGCGCGAGTAGGGATCCAAGTAGAACCCGGCGAGGATTCGACCGTCGCGATCCGCGAGATCGTAGTAGCGCACCGTCGGATGCCAGACGGCGACCCCCGGCCGCTCGCGCACCGTGATGCCGTACAGCCGTTGCGTGACCGCAAACAGGCCGGAGAGCACTTTCGGCAGAGGAAAGTAGGGTCGCAGCGCTTCCTGCGAGACCTTGAAGCGGCTCTCCTGCAAGCGCTCGCTGAAAAACGCGAGGTCCCAGGCCTCGAGCTTGCGGCCCGCGAATTCCTCGAGCTCGGAGAACTCGCGGCGCGCCGCCGGGCGGCAGCGCCTTGCGAGATCGTCCAGGAAGCCGAGTACCTGCTTGCCGCTCTTCGCCATGCGCGTCGCAAGCGCGTAGTCGGCGAAGCTCGCAAAGCCCAACAGCTGCGCGAGCTCGTGCCGCAGCGGCAGGATCTCGGCGATGAGCGGGTTGTTGTCGAAGCGGCCTGCGCTCGGACCGAGCTCGGAGGCGCGGGTGACCCAGGCTTCGTAGATGTCGCGCCGCAACCGCTCGCTCTCTCCGCTCGTCATGACCGTCATGTAGGTCGGCTGATCGAGCTTCAACAGCCACCCGTTCCGCCCCGACTCGCGGGCGTTTTGGGCGGCGCGATCGACCGCGTTCGACGGCAATCCCGCGAGCTCGGACTCGTCCGTGACGTGCCGGGTGTAAGCGCGCGCGGCATCGAGCACATTCTCCGAGAACTTGGTCGCGAGCTGCGCGAGCCGCTGCACCACCTCGCGGTAGCGCGCCTTGCGGTCGGGCGGCAAGTCGACGCCGGCGAGACGAAAATCGCGCAGCGAGTTCTCGAGCAGCTTGCGCTGCGCGGCATCGAGGCGGGAACCCTCGGTCTTGGACACGTGCACGTAGGCCGCGTAGAGCGCCTCATTCTGGCCCAGCTCCGAGGAGTAGGCCGTCAACAGCGGCACGCACTCGTTGTACGCCTCGCGCATCGCCTCGGAGTTGGCGACCGCGTTCAAATGGCCGATCGGACTCCACACGCGGCTCAGCCGGTAGCTGAGCTCCTCCGCGGGAACCACCAGCGAGGCGAACGTCGGCCCGGGCTGCGCCATCAGCTCGGCAAGCCGCGCGCGATTGTCGGCGAGCACCCGCTCGAGCGCGGGACGCGCGTGGGCAGGCGCGATGCGGTCGAATGCCGGCAAGGCGTCGATCTCGAGCAGGGGATTGTCCACGGTATCGGTTTCCATCGGTGAGAATTCTAACAGAGCCGCGGCGCAGCGCCGCGCGCTTGCGGCGGCCCGGCGCACGCCGGCGCGCGGCACGAAGGGCGGCGCCCGGACGGGTATATCATTGCACGTCAGGTCCTGGGGTTGCGACGGAGTTCACTGTGTCCAGCGATGTCTTCGATCTCATCAGCATCGGCGGCGGCAGCGGCGGGCTCGCCTGCGCGCAGCGCGCAGCCGAGTTCGGCGCCAAGAGCGCGGTGATCGAATCGGGACGGCTCGGCGGCACCTGCGTCAACGTCGGCTGCGTTCCGAAGAAGGTGATGTGGAATGCGGCGGGCATCGCAGACGCCCTCGCGGACGCCGGCGACTACGGCTTCGAGATCGGCAAGGTTGCCGAGGCCGGCGGCAACGACTGGTCTATCCTCAAGAAAAAGCGAGATGCCTACATCGCACGCCTCAACGGCATCTATGCGCGCAGCCTCGCGGCCAAGGGCGTCGCGCACATCGAGGGCCGGGCGAAGTTCCTGGATGCCCATACGGTGGAGGTGAACGGCACGCGCTACCGGGGCGCGCACGTGGTGATCGCCACCGGCGGATACCCCGACGTGCCGCGAGTGCCGGGTGCCGAGCTCGGCATCACCTCGGACGGCTTTTTCGAGCTCGAGGCTCGCCCGCAACGCGTGGCGGTGATCGGCAGCGGCTACGTGGCCTGCGAGCTGGCGTCGGCATTCCACGCATTGGGGAGCGCGACGCAGCTGTTCATCCGCAAGGATCACCTCCTTACCCACTTCGACGTGATGCTCGGCAAGTCGCTGATGCGCGAGATGCTCGCCGACGGACTCGCCATCCACGCGGGCGTCGTCCCGGGTGCACTGCGCGAGCAGTCCGGACACAAGACTCTGGTCGCGGCCGACGGGCGCGAATTCCCGGGCTACGACTGCGTGCTCTGGGCGATCGGCCGCTCGGCGGACGTGGCGGGCCTCGAGCTGCGCGCCGCGGGCGTTGCGCTCGACGCGGGCGGCTTCGTGGCGACCGACGCCTTTCAGAACACCAACGTCGCGGGCGTATACGCGATCGGCGACGTGACCGGACGCGCCCAGCTCACGCCCGTGGCGATCGCGGCCGGGAGGCGCCTCAGCGACCGCCTGTTCGGCGACAAGCGCGAGCGGCATCTCTCCTACGAGATGATCCCGACCGTGGTGTTCACCCATCCGCCCATCGGCACGGTGGGGCTGAGCGAGAGCGAGGCCCGCGCGCAATTCGGCGATGCGGTGAAGGTGTACGTCGCGGATTTCACGCCGATGTATTACGCCCTCACCACGCGCAAGGTGCACACCGATATGAAGCTGGTGTGCGTCGGCGCGGAGGAGAAGATCGTCGGCTGCCACATCATCGGCGCGGGCGCCGACGAGATGCTGCAGGGATTCGCGGTGGCGATTCGCATGGGTGCGACCAAGCGCGACTTCGACGACACCGTGGCCGTGCATCCGACCAGCGCCGAGGAACTCGTCACCCTGCGTTGAGGGCAGCGCGGCGTGCGTCGTGAAGGGCGCGCGCTACTCGTCCTGGTTCAGCGCCTCGAGCACCACTTGCGTGCTCGGCCGGATGCCGCGCCAGAGCAGGAAGGATTCGGCCGCCTGCTCGACCAGCATGCCCCAGCCCTTGGAGATGCGGCCGGCCTTGAGCGCGGCGGCCCAGCGGGTGAAGGGGGTGAGGCCGCGGCCATAGGCCATGTCGTAGCAGAAGGTCTCTTCGCTCACGAGACCGTCCGGCAGTTCGGGCATCACGCCCTGCAGACTCGCTGCCGTCGCGTTGATGATGAGGTCGTAGGGCGGGCCCTCTATCTCGCCGAACGTGCAGCCCTGGATGTCGCCCATGTCGGAGAACTCCTGGGAGAGCTTGCGGGCCTTGTAGGGCGTGCGGTTGGCGACGGTGAGCGAGCGCAGCTCCCGCTCGCACAGCGGGCCGATCACCCCGCGCGCGGCGCCGCCGGCGCCGAGGATGAGCACGCGCTTGTCGGCAAGCGCGATGTTCAAGTTGTGCTCGAGATCGCGGATGAGACCGACGCCGTCGGTGTTGTCCCCGAGGAGTGTCGCATCCTCGAAGAATGCGATGGTGTTGACCGCCTGGGCCCGTGCGGCGCGCGGCGTGAGCTCGTTGACGAGCTCCGCGGCCGCTTGTTTGTGAGGCAAAGTGACGTTGAGGCCGCGCACGCCGCCGGTGAGGAGCCGCAGGGTCTCGCGCCGGAAATCGTCGGGGTGAATGTCGAACAGCCGATACACGAGGTTCTGCGCGGCGGCTTTCGCGAACATCCCGTGAATGAACGGCGACCAGCTGTGCGTTACCGGGTGTCCGACCAGGCCGTACTGATCGGCCGGCCCGGCCTCGTGCGGCAGATTCACGGCCGGAGCCAGCCTGCCGCGCGTTTTGCGAAGTACGTCAGGATCCCGTCGGCGCCGGCGCGCTTCATGGCGGTGAGGGCTTCGAGCGCGACGGCGCGCTCGTCGAGCCAGCCGTTCCCGGCTGCGGCCATGATCATTGCGTACTCCCCGCTCACCTGATACACGAAAGTCGGCATGCCGAAGCGGTCCTTCACCCGGCGGACGATGTCGAGATACGGCAGCCCCGGCTTGATCATGACCATGTCGGCGCCTTCCGCGATGTCGAGCGCGACCTCGCGCAGCGCCTCGTCGGAGTTCGCCGGATCCATCTGATAAGTGTGCTTGCCGGCACCGCCGAGCTGCTTGGCTGAGCCCACGGCATCGCGGAACGGTCCGTAGAAGCTCGAGGCGTACTTGGCCGCATAGGCGAGAATGCGGGTGTGCACCAGGCCGGCCGTCTCGAAGGCCGAGCGGATCGCGCCGATGCGCCCGTCCATCATGTCGGAAGGCGCGACCACGTCCGCTCCGGCGTCCGCGTGCGAGCGCGCCTGGCGCACCAGGGTCTCGACCGTGAGATCGTTCTGCACGTAGCCGGCCTCGTCGATCAGTCCGTCCTGACCGTGAGTCGTGAAGGGGTCCAGCGCGACGTCCGTGATGACGCCCAGGTTCGGGAACTCCTTCTTCACGGCGCGCACGGCCCGCTGGGCGATGCCTTCCGGATTCCAGGACTCGCGCGCGTCGAGGCTCTTCTTCTCGGTCGGAACGACGGGAAACAGTGCGATCGCGGGGATGGAAAGCCGCGCGATGTCGGCGCACTCGCGCAGCAGCTCATCGACCGACAGCCGCTCGACGCCGGGCATGGAGGTCACCGCCTGCCGCTGCTTCGTGCCCTCCAGGACGAAAACAGGATAGATCAACGCATCGACGGTGAGCTGCGTCTCGCGCATCAGGCGGCGCGAGAACTCGTCGCGGCGCATCCGCCGCAAGCGGGTGGCTGGAAATGAATCGTCGCGACCTCCGGTCATCTTCACTATGACTCCTGACGGCATCTGGACCCACGCGCTGGCAGACGGCTGCGCCCGCGCGCCCGCGCGCGGCTCGCGCCGCGACGCGCTAATATCGCGCCGGTGGCACGGCGAGCCGGAAGCTGATTTATACATGAAGGACGACGTGGGCGGAAATGCCGGGAGAGCCCGATTCCAGGCGCTATGTCAAGCGCTGCGCCCGGATCTGTTGCGCTTCGCATTCTGGCTGTCCCGGGACCGCGCACTGGCGGAGGACGTGGTCCAAGAGACGATGCTGCGGGCGTGGAAGGCACGGGACTCGCTCAAGAGCGAATCGGCCGCCAAGCCCTGGTTCTTGACCATCATACGGCGCGAGTACGCGCGCAGCTTCGAGCGCAAGCGGCTCGCGACCGTCGACGTGGACGAGCTCATCGCACGCGAGGAGCCCATGCTGGCGGCCGCGCACGATCAGGACCTTGCGGAGCTGCGCGCCGCCCTGTTCAAGCTGCCCGAGGAGTACCGCGAGCCCCTCGTTCTGCAGGCGCTCATGGGCTACTCCACCGCTGAGATCGCGGCCGAGCTCGGCCTGTCGACCGGCGCCGTGCTGACGCGTTTGTTCCGCGCACGCAACCAGCTGCGTGCGCTGTGCGGCGAGGACACCTCGATGGACCCCGCGCCGTGATCGATTGCGCAGAATACCGCCGGACCGTGCTCGCCGATCCGCATGCCGCGAGCCCGGAGCTCGCGGAGCATCTCGCGCACTGTCCGGACTGTCCGGCATACAGCGAGCGGCTGCTGCGTTTCGAGGGACGTCTCGCACAGGCGCTGCGCATCGATGCGCAAGTCCCGCGCGTGCGCGCCTTCCGCAGCGGCTGGCTCGCGATGGCCGCAAGCGTGCTCGTTGCGCTTGGGGTGGGCACGCTGTGGCTCGGCGCGCCGCACGCGAGTCTGGCGGCGGATGTCGTCGCCCACATGGCGGGAGAGCCCGACGCCTGGGCACGGACCGATGTTCCGGTGCCCTCCGCCGATCTCAATCCGGTGCTCGCCGACGCGCACATGCGTCTCGATTCCGATGCGGGCATGGTGAGCTATGCTCAGAGTTGCCTGTTTCGCGGGCATCACGTGCCGCATCTGGTGGTGCAGACCGCCCGCGGGCCGATCACCGTCATGGTGCTCGTGCACGACTCGGTGGCCAAGGCTCAGCCGTTCGACGAAGGCGGTTACCGTGGGGTGATCGTTCCGGTTCCCGGGCACGGGAGTCTTGCTGTGCTGGCGCAGGGCGAGGGGGAGAGTCTCGCCGACATCGAGAGCCTTGCCGCGCGGGTCAAGGACGCCATCGTCTGGACCGGGTAGACGCTGCGCGGGGGCTTCGCGCGCACGGGGCCGGGCACGGCCGCTGCGCACCGGCGGCGTTACATGCCTGCCTTGCCGAGCAGGTCGATCAAGCGGCGCGAGCTCGCCGCCAGGGTCGGATGGTTCGCCTCGAACTGCACGGCCGCCCGCTCCAGCCGCTCGGCGAACGATTCGTCGACCTCGCTTGGGGCCGCGAGCGCCCGCTTCACGTCCTCGAGCACTTCACCGCGGAGTCGATCGGTGTGCGGATCGTCGGGACGAGCGCTGTGCAGCTCCTCGTGGAGTTTGCTCAGCTGATCGCGCAGATTCTCGGGGTCCATGGGCATTGCTCCGCGGCGGCCGCGCTCGGCCGGTGAATCATTGTGCCATTCGTTCGGGCGTGAGGCGCGCCACTTCTACATAGCCTCGGCCGGCCTCGGCCAGACTTGCGTGAATCGCGAGGTAAGCCTCGCGCAAGAAATCGTCGGCGCCGTACGGCGGATTGACGAGCAACAGCCCGCTGCCGGCCAACCCTACCGAGGCATCGTCCGGATGAACGGCCAAGTCCGCGAACAGCATCTTCGGAATGCCGAGGGCTGCAAGACGCGTGTGCACGCGCCGTCTCTGCGCGGCGCTCAGGATGGGATACCACACGAGGAAGGCGCCGGTCGGCCAGCGGCGGTAGGCGTCGGTAAGCGCCGCCGCCAGCGCCGCGAGCTCGTCGGGGCCTTCGTAGGGCGGGTCGATCAGCACCAGGCCGCGCCGCTCCGCGGGCGGCAGATGCGATCGCAGGGCCGCGTAGCCGTCGGCCACTTCCACGCGAAAGCGGCCGGATGAGTAGATGTCGCGCTCCGCGGCGCGGGCCTCGGCCGGCACGAGCTCGGAGCACACGGCGCGGTCCTGCGGACGCAGGGCGGCCGCGATCAGCGCGGGGGATCCCGGATAGCGAGCCAGCCGCTCGCCGGGGCGGGCGGCGAGCGCGGCGAAGTACGCCGCGAGCGGCGCGCGCGCGCCGGCGGAGGCCAACAGGCGCTGAATTCCGCGCTCCGCCTCGCCCGATTTCTGGGCTTCCGCTCCATGCAAGTCGTAATAGCCTCGACCCGCGTGGGTGTCGAGCACGAAGAACGCGCTGTCCTTGCGCTTCATGGCGTCGAGGCAATAGACCAAGCCCACGTGCTTGGCTACGTCGGCGAAATTTCCGGCGTGATAGGTGTGCCGATAGTTCATGGACCCATTGTGCATTGACCCGCTACAGGACGGCAGGGAGAATGTCGCCGACCCGATGCCCACTCTCCATCGTCGAGCCCTGCTGACGGCCGCCGCCGCGATTCTGACGGCGCCCCGGCCGAGCGCCGCCCTGAAGGCTCCGGCCGATCCTGGCCGGCGCGCGCTCGCCGGCATGCTCATCGTGAACGCGCTCGGCGGACTCGAGGATCCGAACCAGCCCGAGTCGAATGCCGAGGCGAGCGTGCTCGAGCCACGCGTGCTGCGCGATGCACACGACTCCGGTCTCACGGCGGTCAACGTCACGCTGGGATATGTGTCGGGCGATGCGGATCCCTTCGAGCAGAGCGTGCGCGACGTGGCCCAGATGGATGCCCGGCTGCGCGCCGGCGCGAAAGACCTGCTCAAGGTGTACTCGGCCGAGGATATCCTGCACGCCCGCTCCGCGGGGCGGATCGGTGTCATTTACGGATTCCAAAACGCTGCCATGCTCGGCAGCGACGTTAAGCGGGTGGACCTCTTCGCGAACTTGGGTGTGCGCGTCATCCAGCTCACCTACAACCCGGCGAACGCACTCGGCGACGGATCGATGGCGCCCGAGAACCGCGGCCTCACACCCTTCGGCCGCGACGTGGTCGAGCGCCTCAACGCGCTGCGCGTGATGGTCGATCTGTCGCACAGCGGCCAGCGCACCTGTCTCGAGGCCGCGCAAGCCTCGAAACAACCGATTTCCATCAATCACACCGGCTGTCGCGCTCTCAACGACTTGCCGCGCAACAAGACCGACCAGGAGCTCGCGCTGGTCGCCTCCAAGGGCGGCTTCGTCGGCATCTACTTCATGCCTTTCTTGAATCCCACCGGGCACGCGACCGCGGCGGATGTGGTGGCGCACATCGATCACGCCGTGAACGTGTGCGGCGAGGATCACGTGGGCATCGGGACCGACGGGACGGTGACCTCGATCGACGATCTGCAGGCGTACAAGAGCGTGCTTGCCGACGAGGTCGCGGCGCGCCGCAAGGCCGGTGTGAGCGCGGCCGGCGAGCGTCCCGATACGCTGCCCTTCGTCGTCGATCTGCGCGGCGTCGGTCAATTCCGCGCTCTCGCCGCGCGGCTCGAGCGGCGCGGCTATTCGACCGCGCGCATCGAGAAAATACTCGGACAGAATTTCCTGCGCTATGCGCGCGAAATATGGGGCGCCTGAGGCGACGAAGGGGAATCGATGTACGAGCTATACATTGCCAACAAGAATTACTCGTCCTGGTCGTTGCGGCCCTGGGTGCTGATGCAGGAGGCCGGCATCGAGTTCAGGGAGCACTTGATTCCGTTCGGGGGTATGGGGTGGGAGAATTTCCGCAAGCTCTCGCCGAGCGGCAAGGTGCCGTGTCTGGTCGACGGCCTTACGGTCGTGTGGGACTCGCTTGCCATCGTCGAGTACCTCGCCGAGCGGCATCGCGGCGTCTGGCCGCAGGCAGCCGACGCACGCGCCTGGGCGCGCAGCGCCGCGGCCGAGATGCACTCGGGATTCACGGAGCTGCGCAACCGCTGCTCCATGAGCTGCGGCGTGCGCATGCGCCTCAAGGAGACTCCGCCCACCTTGACGCGCGACCTTGCGCGCCTCGAGGCGCTCTGGACCGACGGACTCGAGCGCTTCGGCGGCCCGTTTCTCGCCGGGAAGTCGTTCGGCGCGGTGGACGCGTTCTTTGCGCCGGTCGCATTCCGTGCGCAAACCTATGATCTCGAGCTCGGTCGGGCGGTCTACGTGCAGCGCTTGCTCGAGGTTCCCGCCATGCGCCGGTGGTACGCGGCCGCGCTCGCCGAGACGTTGCGCGATGTGCCGCACGAGGCCGAGATTCTCGAGATGGCGAGCCTCATCGAGGATCTGCGCGCCGCCGCGCGCTGAATCAGGGCGCCGCGATCTCGCTGGCCGGGATGTCGCCGAGATAATCGCGGGGGCGCAGGAAGTCGTACAGGCGCGATTCTCGGGATCCGGCCTCTGGATGCCAGTCGTAATCCCAGCGGGCGAGCGGCGGCATGGACATCAGGATCGACTCGGTTCTGCCGCGCGATTGCAGGCCGAACAGCGTGCCGCGGTCATAAAGAAGATTGAATTCCACGTACCGCCCGCGCCGGTAAAGCTGGAAAGCGCGTTCGCGCTCCCCCCACGCTTCGCCCTTGCGGCGCTCGACGATCGGCAGGAAGGCGGGCAGAAAATGATCGCCTACGCTGCGCATGAAGGCGAAGCAGCGCTCGAAGCCGCCCTCGCTCAAATCGTCGAAGAACAAACCGCCCACCCCGCGGGTCTCGTCACGGTGAGGCAGAAAGAAGTAGCGGTCGCACCATTCCTTGTACTTCGAGTAGAGGTCTGCGCCGAAGGGCGCGCACGCGGCGCGGGCCGTGCGATGCCAGTGCAGGACATCTTCCTCGAACGGATAGTAAGGCGTTAGATCGAAGCCGCCGCCAAACCACCAGATCGGCGCCCGGCCGGGCGGGGCTGCGAGCAGAAAGCGGACGTTGCAATGCGTGGTGGGAACGAAGGGATTGTGCGGGTGGAAAACCAGCGACAGCCCCATCGCCGTGAACGACGCGCCCGCCATTTCCGGACGCGAGTTCGATGCGGATGGCGGCAGCTTGTCGCCGGTCACGTGCGAGAAGGACACGCCGGCCCGCTCGAACACCTGCCCGCCGCTGAGCACGCGGCTCTCCCCGCCGCCGCCGCCCGGACGTTGCCAGGCGTCGCGCCGGAACCGTGCGCCGTCGAGCGCCTCGACGGCGGCGGTGATGCGGTCGTGAAGATCCTCGAGGTAGCGGCGCACCGCCGCCGCATCCGACTCGGACGGAGCCGCGGGTGTTGCCGAGGTGCCGCCCATGCGTTTTAAGTCTTCCGGCGCTTCGTCTTGGAGGCGGGCGGCGGCGTGGTCTCCGCGGGCGCCCGCTTCTTGGCGGCAGCTTTCGATCCCTTCGCGGCGAGGCGCGTGGTCGTACGTGCGGAGGGCGGGCGCTTGCCGGGCGCCGCCGCCGCGCCGGCGCCGTTGGTTTTAGTAGGAGCGCCGCTGGCCTTGGCGGGCGCGCCGGCCTTCGCGTTCCTACGCCCCCACTTGCCGAACCCTCGCACCGGTGCGGCCGCCAGCAGGCTCTGGCAATCCTCGAGGTTGAGACTCTTGGGGTCGCGGTCTTTCGGAATCTTGGCGTTGCGCGTCTTGTCTTTGACGTAGGGTCCGTAGCGGCCGTTGAGCACCTGGATGCCGGCGTCCGGAAAGTCCCGGATGAGGCGGTTGGCGTCCGCGATCTCCTTCTCGCGGATCACCTCGAGCGCGCGCTCCAGGGTGACGGTGTAAGGATCGTCAGTCTTCAGCGAAACGTACTTGGGCCCATATTTGACGTAAGGCCCGAACCGACCGGTGTTGGCGACGATCTCCTCGCCGGCGGCCGTGTGGCCGAGCTTGCGCGGCAGCTGAAACAGGAACAGGGCTTCCTCGCGCGTGATGGCGTCCATCTTCTGGCCGGGCCGCAGGCCCGCGAAGCGGGGTTTTTCCTCATCGTCCTTGGTGCCGATCTGCACGAACGGTCCGAAGCGGCCCATGCGCACGCTCATCGGCTTGCCGCTCGCCGGATCGGCGCCGAGGTCGCGCGCCATCGCGACCTCCTCGCGGCTCACGGAGGTCTCGGTGTGCTTCACGAGCTTGATGAACGGCTTCCAGAACCGATCGAGCAAAGGCACCCACTCTTGCTCGCCGGCGGCGACGCCGTCGAGCGCATTCTCCATCTTGGCGGTGAAGTCGTAGTCGACGTAGATGGTGAAGTATTGAGTGAGGAACCGGCTCACGATCTTGCCGATGTCGGTCGCGGTGAAGCGCCGGTTCTCGATGCTCACATACTCCCGATCGCGCAGGGTCGAGATGATGGAGGCATAGGTCGAAGGGCGGCCGATGCCGTATTCCTCGAGCGCCTTCACCAGCGAAGCTTCCGTGAAGCGCGGCGGCGGCTCGGTGTAGTGCTGCGACGGGATCACGGCCAGGAGCTTGACGCGGTCGCCCTCGCTCATCGGCGGCAGGACGTGATCCGAATCGTCCTGCACGACGTCGTCCGCACCTTCCTGATACACCGATATGTAGCCTGGCTTCACGAGGGTCGAGCCGTTCGCCCGCAGCACTGTACGCTGCGCACCGTCGGCGCCCGCCAGAAGCTCGACGGCGACGGTATCGAACACCGCGGGCGCCATCTGGCACGCCATGGTGCGCTTCCAGATGAGCGAGTACAGCCGGAACTGGTCGGCGTCGAGCTTGCGCTCGATGTCGGCCGGCACGATGCGCGCATCGGTCGGGCGGATCGCCTCATGGGCTTCCTGCGCATTGGCCGATTTGGTGCGGTAGACGCGAACCTCCTCGGCGAGGCCCTCGGGGCCGTAGAGCTCGACGATGAGCTCGCGGATCTGCGCAACGGCCTCCTGCGCGAGATTGAGCGAGTCCGTGCGCATGTACGTGATGAGACCCACGGCGCCCTCGCCGATATCGACGCCTTCATAGAGCTGCTGAGCGACACGCATGGTCTTTTGCGCGCTGAAGCCGAGCTTGCGCGAAGCCTCTTGCTGCAGCGTCGAGGTGGTGAAGGGCGGCGCGGGGTTGCGCCGCCGCTGCTTGCGGTCGACGCCGAGGACGGTGAGCTCGCCGCGGGCGGCCTTCTCGAGCGTGCTCACGGCCTCGCGGGCTGCGCTCTCGCTCGTGAAGCTGAACTGCTCGACTTTGCCGCCCCGATACTCCACGAGCTTCGCCGGGAATTGCTGCTCCGCGTGCATGAGCTCGGAATCGATGGTCCAATACTCCCGCGGCTGGAAGGCGGCGATCTCGTCCTCGCGCTCGCAGATCATGCGCAGCGCCGGGCTCTGCACGCGTCCGGCGGAGAGATTGGGGCGGACCTTTTTCCACAGGAGCGGCGACAGGTTGAAGCCCACGAGGAAATCGAGGGCGCGCCGCGCCTGCTGCGCGTTCACGAGATCAATCGAGATCCCGCGCGGATGCTCCATGGCCTCGCGTACCGCGTTCTTGGTGATCTCGTAGAACACCACGCGCTGCACGTCCTTGCCCTTCAGGGCGCCCTGCTCCTTCAGGAGCTCCTGCAGGTGCCAGGAGATCGCCTCGCCCTCGCGGTCGGGGTCGGTCGCCAGATACAGCGCTTTCGCTTTCTTGAGGGCCCGGGCGATGGCATCGACGTGCTTGCGGTTGCGCTCGACGGGCTGGTACTTCATGGCGAAGTGGTGCTTCGGATCCACGGCGCCTTCTTTCGGCACCAGGTCCCGAACGTGGCCGTAGGAAGCCAGCACCTCGAAGTCCTTGCCGAGGTACTTCTTGATGGTCTTCGCCTTGGCAGGCGACTCCACGATAACGAGATTGTTGCCCAAAATAGTGTACTAGGGTCGTCTAATGCAGGGCGTCGGAGCGCTCTTCGAAGACCAGATCCTCCATCTGCGCATAGGCGGATTCCTGGCCCGGCTGATTGAACAACACCATGAGGACAACCCACTTGACCTGGTCGATGTCGATCTCGTCGGCTTCCAGCGCCATCAAGCGGTCGATGACCAGCTCGCGCTGCGTGCCGGACAAAATGCGCACGTTTTCCAGATACATGAGATATCCGCGTACGTCGGTGTCCAGGCGCAACAGCTCCTGTCCGCTGAAAATGCGCACGGCACGCGCGGTCGCTTCCGCGACCTTGCCGAGCTGCTCGCCCGACAAGCCATCGAGCCATTCGAGTGCCCGCTCCACGTCGGCCTCGGCGAATCCCGCCTTGTCCAACTCGACCTTGAGGGTGGCGCGATCGGGACGCGGCTCGTCGTCCGTGCCCATGTAATTCTCGAAGAGGTAGATCAGCAGATCGAGAACGTTATCTTTCACCTCCGGCTCTCCTGTTGGCGACTCGGGAGTAGCGGCCCCCCGGGGCGGCCTGAACGTGGCCTTCGAGCTCGAGGATCAGCATCATCGAGGACACGGCTTCTGGTTTGAGTCCGGTGCGAACAACGAGCGTATCGAGGTCCGCGGGATCAAAGCCGAGCGCATCTAACAAGATTTTGTGTTCCTTGTCCATGCCCGCCCCGCTCTGGGTGCTCGTTTGCAGCGCGCTCGCGACCCGCTGCGGGCGCGCGAAAAAGCCCGAAAAATCGAGTCTCTTCAGTACGTCATCCGGGCTTTCGGCCAGATTAGCGCCCTCTTTGATGAGTCGGTGGCATCCTCCGCTCAGCGGGTTATGTATCGAGCCGGGGATGGCGAGCACGGGCCGTCCCAGCCGCTGCGCGGCGCGGGCGGTGATCAGCGAGCCTGACCCGCGCGCCGCCTCCACCACGAGGGTGCCGAGGCTCAAGGCCGCGATGACCTGGTTTCGCCGAGGAAAATTCGTGGGCCGGGGCGGCGTGCCGAGGGGAAAAGGGCTCACCAGGGCGCCGCCGTACGGAATAGCCTCGCTTACGCTTCGGCTGCTCTCGGGGTAGATGCGGTCGACGCCCGTGCCGAGCACCGCCAGGGTGAGTCCCTGGGCCGCGAGCGCACCGCGGTGAGCAGCCACGTCGATGCCTGCGGCGAGCCCGCTCGAGATGACGAGCCCGCGCCCGGCGAGGGCGCGCGAGAACTCGAAGGCGGTTTGCGCACCGCAGGGGGTGGGCTGGCGGCTGCCGACCATCGCGAGCGGAGGATCCTGGAGCGCGTCGAGACGTCCTGAGACGTACAGGGCGAGGGGCCGGTTCCGGCACGAACGCAGCAGTCGCGGATACTCCGGCGCAGTGCAAGGCACCAGGTGATGAGACTCGTGCTCGAGCCAGGAGAGCTCGGCGGCGTTTGCCGCGCGGCGGCTTGCGCGAAGGTACTCTCGGGCGATGCCGCCGATGCCGGCCTCGGCGAGCTCTGCGTCGGTGGCGCCGATCAGCGTACGCGGCGAGCGCAGACGCTCCAATGCTTGCGCGAGCGTCGCGGCATCGAGTGCGGGCGTGCGCGCGAGCCGCACCCACGCAGGAGTGTCCTCGAAAATCGGCATGCGGAGAGTATCGGCAAAGGCGCGCGCGGCCGCCTTTCGACAGGCGGCGTCAATGCACAGATTTGCTGCGGCGGCTGGAGTTGCCGCGGCGCCTGGCGCACGCCGGGCGAACTCAGGGCGAACTCAGGGCGAACTCAGGGCGATTGGACCCTATCGGCCACCCGGATGACGTCGGTCGCTTCCATGATGAGCCCGAAGCTCATGCGATCGAAGGTCTTGAACACCATGAACGTGCCGGTGCGCTCGTCGGGCAGCTCCACCTTCTTGGCGAACAGGGTCGAGCTCGGATGCACGAAGCCGTTCTTCGAATTGTCGTAGACGGGATCGCTCGCCGAGTAGACCGCGAGCACGTTGCCCGGCCGCAAGCCGTCGCGGACGCCGCGATTGATGACGACGACCTCGTACTGACCGATGATCGTGACGCCGTCCGATACGGCCATGATGCGGCCCTTGATGTTCACCTTGGGCGGGCTCGGCATGAAGTCGAGCGGCACGTCGACATCGCCCGGCAGGAGCTTGTCGCCGGGGTAGGTCTCGCGCGTCGACTGGGTCATGATGAGAGTCGCCGGATCGCCGCCGCGGGTAACGTGGCCGGTGCCGGTGTACACCCCGTTGTAGCCGAGGACGCGATTGTCGTCCGGGTCGCGCAGCGCCTCGCCCACGCGCACCAGATTATAGTGCGCGCCGAGCTCGACCGGAGCGGTGAAGCCGCGGGCGTAGACAGTGTTTCCCTCCGACATGATCACGTGCGAATCACGCGTGGACAGCACGTAAGGGGAGGTCTTGATTTGCTTCTCTTCGAGCACCGAAGGCTTGGACATGAACGCCGCGACGGTCTCGTACGGGATGGTCGTCACCGCCGCCTCGAGCGGCTGGCTGCGTACGCGCGCCATGACTCGCGCGCCGTTGCCGCGCTCCATGCTACCCGGCTGCAGCACGATTCTTGGCCGGCCCTCGACGTACACCAGATGCAGAGTGTCGCCGGGATAGATCAAGTGCGGGTTTTGCACCTGGGGATTGACCTGCCAGATCTCCGGCCAGTACCAGGGATCTCTGAGGAATATCTTGGCGATGCCCCACAGGGTATCGCCGCGCTTGACCGTGTAGCTGTCGGGCGCCCCCGGCGCGAGCTGCAGGCCCTCGCTCGCGGTCTCCTGTGGGAGGGCCGTGGTCGTCGTTGCGGCCCCTCCGGAGTCGACGGCCGCCTCCATCGCGGTGCGCTGATCACCCACGACCGTGCCCTGCACCTCATCCTGCGCCACGATCTGAGGCGCCTGATGCGGGGGCTCGGTGCGGCAACCCGTCACCGCGGCGATTGCGAGTACCAAGGCTAATGTCTGATGGCGTTGCATTCTAAGTTCGCTCCCGTGAGTCGCCTGCCGTATGGTGCCGGGCCGGCTGGTATACTGCCGGTCTGCCTCCAAGGACTGGGACGTGTCGCCCGTTTTCGGCGATCGCAGGCGCTCTGCGCACCGCCGCAAACGCGCCATTAAGTTAAGCAGCGGCGGAACTTTAGCAACTATCCTCGGCCAAAAACACGATATCCATCTCATAACTCCCATGACAAAGTTGGCAATTCTCGAGTACCCCGACCCGCGCCTGCGCACCAAGGCACAGCCCATCGACGCGGTCGACGACGCGGTGCGGCAGCTGGCGGACGATATGCTCGAGACCATGTATGCCGCCAAGGGTGTGGGGCTGGCCGCCAGTCAGGTCGATGTGCACCGCCGGCTGCTGGTGCTCGACGTGAGCGATGCGCGCGATACGCCCATGGTTCTCATCAATCCGGAGATCGTGGCCGCGGAGGGTCGTGCTCCGGGCGAGGAGGGCTGCCTGTCCCTGCCGGGAATCTACGACAAGCTCGAACGAGCCGAGCGCATCAAGGTGCGCGCTCAGAACAGGAACGGCGAGCCCTTCGAGTTCGACGCCGAGGGCATGCTCGCGGTGTGTATCCAGCACGAGATGGATCACCTCGAGGGCAAGCTCTTCGTCGACTATCTATCCGAGCTCAAGCGTCAATTGATCCGGCGCCGCTTGCAGAAGGAGCGCAAGCAGCGCTCCCCGACCGAAGCCCGTACCCCAGTCCCGGCTCTCTAGGGCCTCCTTGGCACAACGTGCGTTGAGGCTGGGCTTCGCCGGTACGCCCACATTCTCGGTTCCGGCGCTCGATGCCCTGGCGCGCTCGCAGCACCTTGTGCGTGCGGTGTTCACCAAGCCCGACCGCCCCGCGGGCCGCGGCCGGCGCGTGCAGGTAAGCGCCGTGAAACAACGCGCGCTCGAGCTCGGCCTGCCGGTGCTCGAGCCCGCCACCTTCAAGTCGCCGCAGACCCTGGGCATTCTTCAGGCGCTCGATCTCGACGCGCTGGTGGTCGTGGCCTACGGCCTGATTCTGCCGCCGCCCGCCCTCGCCGTGCCGCGCCTCGGCTGCTACAACATCCACGCCTCGCTCCTGCCGCGCTGGCGCGGCGCTGCGCCCATCCAGCGCGCGCTGCTCGCGGGCGATCGACTCACGGGCGTCACCATCATGCGCATGGAGGCGGGCCTCGATACCGGTCCGATGCTCGCCTCGTGCGCCGTCGACATCGATGACGGCGACACTGCAGGCACGCTGCACGATCGGCTGGCGGTGGCCGGCGCCCAGCTCGTGCGCGAGACGCTCGATGCGCTCGCGCGGGGGCCGCTGCCCGAGACGCCGCAGCCCGAGGCCGGCGTCACCTATGCGCAGAAGATCTCGAAGGCCGAGGCCGAGATCGACTGGCGTGCCGACGCGGCGGAGGTGCTGCGCAAGGTCCGGGCGTTCAATCCGGCTCCGGTTGCGCAGACCCGCTGGGACGGGGAGCAGCTGCGCATCTGGGAGGCGCAGCCTGCGCCGACGGCCGCGGGCGAGAAGGCGGTCCCCGGCGCGGTGACCGGAGCGGCGCCGTGCGGTATCGATGTGGCGTGCGGTAACGGTGCGCTGCGTATCACGCGCCTGCAGCTCGCGGGGCGCAAGCCGGTGACCGCGGCCGAATTCCTGAATTCCGAGCAGCTCGCGGGGGCGAGCTTCTCGAGCCCATGAGCAGCGCCATTGTCGGTGCGCGAGCCTTGGCGGCCCAGGCGACCACGCGTGTCTTGCGTGAGCGTGTCACGCTGGATGCCGCCCTCGAGGCCGTGCTCGCCGAGGCGCCGCGCGTGCTCGTGCCGCCGGCGCGCTCGCTCTCCTTCGGCGCGGTGCGCGGCTTCTATCGGCACGAGGCCATCCTGCAACGCGTGCTCAGCCAGCCGGGGAAATCGCTGGAGCCGCTCGTTCGCTCGATCTTGTCGGTGGCGCTGTTCGAGCTCGAGGATGCACGTACGCCGGAGTATGCGGTGGTCGATGCGGCTGTGAGCACGGCGAAATCCGCCGGCCGATCCGCAGGGCTCATCAACGCGCTGCTGCGGCGTTACCTGCGCGAGCGCAAGGCGCTGGACGCCGATATCGCCCAGATCCCCGCCGCCCGCTACTCCGCGCCTGATTGGCTCGCGGCGCGCCTGCGCAAGGATTGGCCGGATCGTTGGACGGACATCCTCGCCGCCTCCGACGCCCAGGCGCCGATGTGGTTGCGCGTGAATGCGCGGCGCGGCACGGCGGAGGATTATGTCGCGACGCTGCACCAGGCGGGAATCGAGGCGGTCGCGGAGGCGCGCGTGCCGCAGGCCGTGCGCTTGGTCGTGCCGTGCGATGTCGGCGAGGTGCCGGGGTTCGCCGACGGGGTGGTGTCGGTACAGGATCTCGGTGCGCAGTGCGTCGCCTTTCCCTTGAAGCTCGAGCCGGGCCAGCGAGTGCTCGACGCCTGCGCCGCTCCCGGCGGAAAGACTGCGCTCATGGCCGAGCGCGAGCCCGAGCTCGAGCGGCTGATCGCCATCGACTTCGATCGCAAGCGTCTCGGGCGCGTACGCGAGAACCTCGAGCGCGCGCGGCTCGAGGCCGAGGTCGTGCACGGCGACGCGGGTGCTCCGGAGGGCTGGTGGGACGGCGTGCCGTTCGACCGGATTCTGCTCGACGCTCCCTGCTCGGCGCTTGGGGTCATCCGCCGGCATCCGGACATCCGCCTGCGCCGCTCGCCCGAGGAGCTCGCCAGGATGCCCGCTGTGCAGATGCGCCTGCTCGATGCCGCCTTCCATATGCTCGCACCCGGCGGGCGCCTCGTGTATGCGACCTGCACGCTCACCCGACGCGAGAACGGGGAGCTGATCCGTGCCTTTCTGGAACGACAGACCGATGCCGCCATCGTGCCGCCGGAGGACTGGGACGGCTGGCCGCGCCTCGGCCAGGCGGACGCGGGCGGCCGGGTCGATGACTGCGGCCGGCAGATCCTCCCCGGTGAGGCGGGTGCCGACGGCTTCTATTATGCTGCCTTGACCAAACGATGAGATCCTCGCCGACATTTGCAGCCCTGCGGGCAGCGCTCCTGACCGTCGCACTCTTGGCAGCGGCCGTCTCGCCGTGCCGCGCGGAGGGTCTCGAGGGTCGCTTCGAAGTGCGCTCGGCGGATCTCGAGCTCACCGCCGGCGTCTATCACCTCAACGCGCGCCTCGATCTGCCGATCAGCGAGGCGGTGCGCCGCGGATTGAACGAGGGTGTGCCCCTCACTCTCGAGGTCGACCTGGACGTGGAACGGGTGCGCCAAATCGTGCCGAATTCGCGCGTCGCGGAACTTACCCAGCGCTACGACTTGCAATACAACGCAGTGAGCGCACGCTACATCCTGCGCAACGAGAACAGCGGCCAGCAGCAATCGCTCCCCACGGTCGATGCGGCGCTCGAGCAGTTGTCGGAGGTGCGCAGCCTCCCCGTGCTGGACAAGGCGCTCCTGCATGCCGATCGCCGTTACGAGGCGAGCGTGCGCGCGAAGATCGATTATGGCCGCGTGCCGTTCACATTGCGCATGCTGATGTTCTGGGTCAACGAGTGGCATCGGGAGAGCGACTGGTACACATGGACGCTGCAGCCCTAACGCGCAAATACGGCTCGACCGTGCTCGGTTCGCTGGGCGTGGGACTGTGGCTGGTTGCGCTCTTCCTGCTGGCCTCCGCCGCGCAAAACTCGCAGGCCTTCGACCGCTGGCTGCCCTGGATCCTGCTGGTCAACATCGCGGGCCTGTTGACCCTGCTCGTGCTGCTCGCCGGCAAGCTCTATCAGCTGGTCAAGGACTTCCGCAGGAACGTCCCGGGCTCGCGCCTGAAGGGGCGCACCGTAGCGATCTTCAGCGTGCTCGCCGTCGCGCCGATCCTGGTCGTCTATTACTTTGCGCTGCAGTTCCTGAGCCGCGGCATCGACAGCTGGTTCGAGATCGAGGTGAGCCAGGGCCTGAAGGACACGCGCGAGCTCTCGCACGCGGCGCTCGAGGTGCGGGTGCGCGAGTTTCTGCAGCACACCCAGGTGGTGGCGCACGAGCTCTCGGGGCTCACCGATTTCAACCTGTTCTCGACGCTGGAGCGCGAGCGGCGCGACAGCGGCGCGCTGGAATTCACGGTGGTTGGCGCGCCGACGCAGATCATCGCGACGAGCTCGGATCGGCCCATGGACACGCTGCCGGCGCCGGCCACGGACGAGATGATGCTGCAGGTCCGCCGCGGGCGGCCGTACGTGAGCCTGGACACCGACGCCGTCGGCGGCTACGTGATTCGCGCCGCCGCGCCTCTCGACGCCGGACCGAACTCGCCCTCGCATGTGCTCATCGCGCTCTATCCCGTGCCTCAGCAGCTCTCGCAGCTCGCGGATACGGTACAGCGCTCCTACACTCAGTACGCCAATCTCGTGCAGCTGCGCCGCCCGCTCGAGTCGACGTTCGTGCTGATCCTGACCTTCGTCGTGCTGATGTCGCTGATCGCTGCGGTCTACGGCGCGTTCTTCGCCGCCCAGCGCCTGGTGCAGCCGGTACAGGATTTGATCGCCGGCACGCGCGCGGTGGCGAAGGGCAATTACGACACGCGCCTGCCGCTTCCCTCGCGCGACGAGCTCGGCTTCCTCGTGACCTCGTTCAACGACATGACCAAGCGGCTCGGCCGGGCACGCGAGGAGACGCGCCGCAGCCAGCAGGCCGTGGAAGCGGAGCGTGCCGGACTCGCCGTGATCCTGGCGCGGCTCTCGACGGGCGTGGTGTCGCTCACGCCGGATCTCACCGTGCGCACCGCCAATCAGGCGGCGAGCGCCATCCTCGGCGTCGATCTCGAGGCGGCGGTCGGCGCGCGCTTCGATGAATCGATCGACGACGGTGTGCTGTTCGCTCACTTCCTCGCCGCCGTCAAGGCCCGGCTTCAGGAGGAGCAGCTCGACTGGCGCGAGCAGATCGAGCTGCCATCCGAGTCCGGAAGACGGGTGCTCATGTGCGCCTGCACGGCGCTGCCGAACGATGTGGGCGGTGCTCCGGGCGTGGTCCTGGTGTTCGACGACATCACCACACTCCTGCAGGCGCAACGCGACGCCGCCTGGGGCGAGGTCGCGCGGCGCCTCGCGCACGAGATCAAGAATCCCCTGACCCCCATCCAGCTGTCGGCCGAGCGCATGCGGCGCAAGTTTCTGGGCAGCATGAATGCCGAGGATGCGCAGATACTCGAGCGCGCGACGCACACCATCGTTGCGCAGGTGGATGCGATGAAGCAGATGGTAAATGCATTCAGCGAGTACGCTCGGGCGCCCGACATGCACATGGCGCACTTCGACCTCAATCAGCTCATCACCGAGGTGGTGGATCTGTACCGCGCGCAGGAGAGCACCGCGGAGCTCGCCTTGCTGTTGGACCCGAATTTGCCGCAAATCTCCGCCGATCGAGTCCGTATCCGCCAGATACTCAACAATCTGGTGACCAATTCCCTCGAGGCGCTGGAGGGCAGGGACGGCGCGCGCATCGAAATCGAAACTCAAACCGTCGAGGATGGTCCCAAACATATGGCGGCGATCACCGTGTCGGACAATGGGCCGGGCTTCCAGCGCGACCTGATCGGCACCGTGTTCGATCCTTATGTCACAAGCAAGCCCAAAGGTACGGGACTGGGGTTGGCGATCGTGAAAAAAATCGTGGAAGAGCACGGCGGGCGCATAGAGGCGGATAATCGCCGTACCGGCGGCGCGCGCGTACGTATTTTGCTGCCGCTGAGCGAGGCGGCGCGCGGCCCCACCGGGCGCGAGCCGCGCAAGAGCGAACACAGGAGAGAACGGGTATGACCGCTTCGAGGATTCTAGTGGTGGACGATGAGGCGGATATCCGCGGGCTCCTGCAGGAGATCCTGGCCGAGGAAGGCTACGAGGTCGAAGTGGCGGCCGACGCCACGCAGGCGCGCAGCTGCCGAGCGGCTCACTTGCCCGATCTGGTGCTGCTCGACATCTGGATGCCGGACACGGACGGCATTACGCTCTTGCGCGAGTGGTCGGTCACCGACGGCTATGACTGTCCGGTCGTGATGATGTCGGGTCACGGTACGGTCGAGACGGCGGTCGAGGCGACGCGCCTCGGTGCATTCGATTTCGTCGAAAAGCCGCTCTCCCTCACCAAGCTCCTGCGCACGGTCGAGCGTGCGCTCGATGCCGGGCGCCGCAAGCGCCTGTCCGAGCGGGCGCAGGGCTCGGCGCTCGCATTGCCCATCGGCAAGAGCAAGCTGACGCAGAACTTGCGCGAGCTCGTGCAGCAGGCCGCGACCAGCTCCTCGTCCGTGCTCTTCATAGGCGAGCTCGGCTCGGGCCGCGAGGCCTATGCCCGCCACTTGCATTCGCTCTCCGCGCGCTCATCGAAGCCTTTCTACTCGGTGGCGGCGGCGAGCCTCGGTGCCGATCCGGCGGCGGCCCTCTTCGGCAGCGAGCGCGACGGCAAAGTGGTGCAGGGCGCACTCGAGCAGGCCGCGGGCGGGACCCTGTTCCTGAACGGGCTCGAGGATCTGCCGAGCCAGGCGCAGCGCGCCTTGATCGGCGCCATCGAGCAAAGCGGCTACACCCGGGTGGGCGGCCGCGAGCGGCTGCCGCTCAACGTGCGCTGGGTGAGTTCGGCGCAGGAAGGATTCGAGAGCCGGCCCTCGCCTGAGCCCTTCCGCCGCGACCTCATCGCGCATCTGAACGTCATCACCCTGCGAGTGCCGCCGCTGCGCGAGTACTCCGAGGACGTGCCCGACCTGCTGCGCAACTACGTCGACCGCTTGGTGGACGATCAGCACCTGCCCCTGCGGCGCTTCAGCGTCGCGGCGCAGAACCGCCTGCGCAACTATCCCTGGCCCGGAAATCTCGGCGAGCTGCGCAACCTCGTGCAGCGCGTGCTCGTACTCGGCGCCGGCGAGGAGATCCGCCTCGAGGAGATCGAGCGGGAGCTCGCCGCCAAGACGGGCGTCGATGAGCCGCTGGTGAAGCAGGACCTGCTCGCCCTGCCGCTGCGCGAGGCGCGCGAGCAGTTCGAGCGCGCCTACTTGCAGCAGCAATTGCTCCTGTGCAACGGCAAGGTGGGCCAGCTGGCGAAGCGAGTGGGGATGGAGCGCACGCATCTTTATCGAAAGTTGCGCGCATTAGGCGTCGATTTTCGCCAATTGGGCGAGGATTAGGCGCCTACGCGTGATTAGGCGTCTAGGCGGATGATTAGTCGCCCACGCGGATCACCAGCACATCCACGTCGGCCTTGCGCAGGATGGTGCGCAGCCGGTTGAGCTGATCCAGGTTCGAGATGGGGCCGATGCGGATACGGTGCCAGGTGTCGTTGTCCACCGAGACCTTCTGCACCTTCGACTCCACTCCCTGGAGCGCGAGCTTCGCGCGCACCCGATCGGCATCGGCGAAATTCTTGTATGAGCCCGCTTGCAGCACGTACGTGCCGCGGCGGGTCTCGGGGACGGCGTGGGTATCGGGCCGCACGTCCTTCTCCTTCTCCGGGACCACCACCTCGAACTTGGGCAGGCTCGAGTAGAAATCGTAGGAGGTGCCCGACTCGTCCGCTGAGGACGCGTCGGCGCCGTCCGGATCCGGCGGCTGCTCGCCGCTGTGCGGCTTTTTCTTGTCGGCCTTGGCGAGCTGCGTGGCCGGACCTTGAGGCCGGTGGTCCTTGACGTACACCAGCGCCGCCACCGCGAGGCCCGCGGCCAATCCGCAGGCGACGCCGATCCATCCGGAGAAAGCACCCTTGGGCTTGCGCCGTGGCTTGTAGTCCCGCGCCATCGTGGCCCTACATGGTGTCGGGCGCGGAGACGCCCAGCAAGCGCAATCCGTTGCGGATGACGACCTGCGCGGCAAACGCAAGGCTCACGCGCGCATCCCGCAGCGCCGGGTCATCGACCAGGAACTGGTGCGCACTGTAGTAGGTGTGAAAGTCGTTCGCCAGATCGCGCAGGTAATGCACCAGCGTATGCGGAGCCCGATTCACGGCGGCGTGCTCGATGGTCTCCGCAAAGGACGAGATGCGCCTGATCAGCCTCTGCTCCTGCGGCTCGCTAGCCAAGGCGAGCGCGGCAAGCCCGCGCGCCGGATCGTGCTCGATGCCGCGCTCCTCCATTTGGCGGCGTACGCTCGACACGCGCGCGTGCGCGTACTGAATGTAGTACACGGGGTTGTCGTTGGAGCGCGCCTTGGCGAGCTCCAGATCGAAGTCGAGGTGCTGGTCGTTCGAGCGCATGACGTAGAAGAGGCGAGCCGCATCGTTGCCGACCTCCTCGCGCAGGGCGCGCAACGTCACGAACTCCCCCGAGCGGGTCGACATCTGCGCTTTCTGCCCGCCGCGGAACAGCGTGACGAACTGCACCAGGCGAATCTCCAGGCATTCGGGCGGCCCGCCCAAGGCGATGAGGCCCGCGCGCAGGCGCGCCATGTAGCCGTGGTGATCCGCACCCCACACATAGATGAGATGCGCGAAGCCGCGCTCGCGCTTGTTGAAGACGAAGGCGATGTCGGATGCGAAATAGGTCTTGTTGCCGTTCTCGCGCACGATCACGCGGTCCTTCTCGTCCCCGAAGGCCGTGGTCCTGAACCAGCGCGCGCCGTCTTTGACGTACAGCTGTCCCGCCGCCTCGAGCGCGGCGATGGCGCGATCGATCTCGCCGGAGTCGCTCAAGGAGCGCTCGCTGAACCAGGAATCGAACGTGACGCCGAACTCCTCGAGATCCTCGCGGATGTCCGCGAGAATGGATCCGAGCGCCAGGTCGTGTACGCGCCGGAAATCGTCCGCGCCGAGGAGTGCCTGGGCGCGCGCGATGACCGCGTCGATGTACAGGTCCTTGTCGCCGCCCTGGTCCTCATCGGGCGGCAATCCCTCGAACACCGCGGCGGCGGGACGCACGAGCGAGCCGCCGTACTTCGTGTCGAGCTCCGCGGCGATGGCGAGCAGGTACTCGCCGCGGTAGCCGTTCGCGGGAAAGGCGAACCGCTCGCCGCGGCGCTCGAGATAGCGCAGCCACGTGCTCGCCGCGAGGATATCCATTTGCCGGCCGGCATCGTTGACGTAGTACTCGCGGCCGACCCGATAGCCCGCCGCCTCGAGGAGGTTCGCGAGGCTGGCGCCGTAGGCCGCGTGCCGGCCGTGGCCGACGTGCAGCGGGCCGGTGGGGTTCGCCGACACGAATTCGACCACCACGCGACGGCCTGCGCCCATTTCCGATGTGCCGTACGCGGCACCCCGCGCGAGCACCCGCCCGATCTCGGCGTGATAGGCATCGTCCTGCAAGAAGAAGTTGATGAAGCCCGCGCCGGCGATCTCGACCTTGGCAACCGCCGGGTCCGGCGGCAGCGCCGCCGCGAGCGCTTCGGCGACTTTGCGGGGATTCTGACGCGCGCTCTTCGCGAGCCGCATGGCGAGATTGGTCGCGAAGTCGCCGTGCTGGGCGTCTTTCGTGCGCTCCACTTCGATCGCGACGCCGCGCTGCGCGGGAGACACAAAAGATTCGGGCAACGCGTCGAGCGCTCGGCGCAGTAAGGTTTCGATCAGGGTCTTCAAGTCGGTCTCTGGGCGTCTTATCGAAGGGTTGGCAGTTTATCCTAAACCCCTCGAGACTCCGGCCCCTAGTCCAGCTCCAGCGGATCGACGTCGATCGACCAGCGCAATCCCGGCGGCCCGGGCAGCGCCTCGATGAGGGGCAGCCAGCGTCCGAGAAAGCGCTGCAGCGGCGCCCGCGACGGGCTCTCGAGCAAGAGATGGGCGCGAAAGTGATCGGCGCGGCGCGCGATCATCGCCGTCGCGGGGCCGAGCACGCTCACCGGGCCGGCGAACGGCCGCGCGCAGCCTGCGCTGTCCTCGAGAAAACGGTTCAGCCGCACGACGTCCTTCGCCTCGGCGCGCAGCAGGGCGAGCCGCGAATACGGCGGCCAGTGCGCCGCGCGCCGCTCCTCGAGCGCGTTGGCGGCGAAGGCCGGGTAACCGGCGGTAATCAAGCGGGTGAGCAGCGGGTGCTCCGGAAAGGATGTCTGCACCATCACTTCGCCGAGGCGCGCCGATCGGCCGGCGCGGCCGGCAACCTGGGTGATGGTCTGGGCGAGCCGCTCGGTCGCGCGAAAGTCACTGGCGAACAGGCCCTGATCCGCATCGAGCACGACCACCAGGCTCACGTCGGGAAAGTGATGTCCCTTGGTGAGCATTTGCGTGCCGATGAGGATCCGCGCCTCGCCGCTATGGACGCGCTCGAGTACCGCGCGCATCGCTCCGTGCGCGCCCGCCGTGTCGCGGTCGAGTCGCGCGAGGGGAGCTTGGGGAAACAATCGCGCGAGCGTCTCCTCGATGCGCTCGGTTCCTTGACCCACGGGGAGAACTCGCTGGCCGCACTGGCCGCATACCGTGGGCACCGCGGCGCGCGCTCCGCAATGATGACAGCGCAGCTCGCCGGCGCGCTGGTGCAGGGTCATGCGGGCGTCGCAATGCGCGCATTGAGCGGCCCAGCCGCAGCTCGAGCAGAAAAGACTCGGCGCATAGCCGCGCCGGTTCAGGAACACGATCACCTGTCCGCCGCCTTGCAGGTGCTGCCCGATCGCCTGGATTGCGGGTTGCGAGACTCCCTGCTCGCTCGGGTGCTTGCGCAGGTCGATGAGGATCATGCGCGGCGCACGTGCCGCGCCCGGGCGCTGCGGCAGCTCGAGCTCGGTATAGCGCCCGGAAGCGACGTTTTCCAGGGTCTCGAGCGAGGGCGTGGCGGAGCCGAGGATGATCGGTACCCGGGCCCGTTGCGCGCGCAGCACCGCGAGATCGCGCGCCGAATAGCGAAATCCCTCCTGCTGCTTGTAGGACGCGTCGTGCTCCTCGTCCACCACAATGAGGCGCAGCGCGGGGAGCGAGGTGAACACCGCCGAGCGCGTGCCGATCACGATCCTCGCCTGGGTGCCGTGAGCCGCGCGCCAGGCCTCGCGGCGCTGACCGGCGGCGAGGCCCGAGTGCAGCACGACGATGCCGCCGCCGAAGCGCCGGGCGCCGAAGCGCTGCTCGAAACGCTCGACCAGCTGCGGTGTGAGGGCGATCTCGGGCACCAGCACCAGCGCCTGACCCGGCGCGCCGCGTGCCGCGTCCTGCGCGAGCGCGGCCGCGATGGCTTGCAGGTACACCTCGGTCTTGCCGCTGCCGGTTACCCCGTAGAGCAAATGTGCCGCGAACCGCCCGAGCGATGCGCGGATCGTCTCGAGCACGGCAATCTGCGCGTCCGTCAGCACGACCTCGCCAGGCCGTGTCTCGATGCACGCGGGCCGAGCCGCCAGCCGCTCCACCTGCGCCCATCCGCGCGCCGCGAGGACCTTGAGCTGCGCACCCGCGCCGGGCCCGAGTTCCTGCGTCGAGACTCCCCCGGCCGCCAGCCGCGCGAGCAGGGCTCGCCGCCGGGGCGCCCGCGCCGCACCCGGACGCTCGAGCTCCAGCCGGCCGGGCGCGGTCAGGCTCCAGCGCTCGACGGCGTTTGGCTGCGCGCTCTCTCCCTCGCGAAGGCTCGACGGCAGCGCCGCGGCCAGCACCTCGCCGAGCGGGTGATGGTAGTAGTCCGACGCCCAGCCCAGCAGGTCGAACGTCACCGGATCGAAGACCGGGGCCTCGTCCAAGACCTCGAGGGCGCGTTTGAGCTTCGCGGGGTCGATGGTCGAGTCGGTCGCGGTCGCGACGAGGATGCCGACGATCTGGCGCCGGCCGAACGGCACGCGCACGCGCACGCCGGGGCGAATGGAATCGCGAACCGAGGCGGGCGCCAGATAGTCGAAAACGCGCCGCAGCGGCGTGTCGAGCGCGATTTTGAGGATCAAGGCCTTGTCCACAAAAACTGTGGATAAGTCTGTTGAGAACGCGGGATCATGCGAGTTAAGTGCCCGTTCCATTTCGAGACATAGTCAAATTGCCCAAAAACTGCACGAATTCGATAACAATCAAGTAAAATCAATTAGTTGAGAGATGCTCTAGATGCGTCGCCTGACTCCGCTTGCAAATTTTGCAGTACCTGTCACATGCCATGTGCGTAAGTTGCTGATCCGGCGCAGGCACCGTCAACCGCCTGCGATGCGCGCCGTTATACCCATGGCGCAGACAGTTCGTCGAAAGCGCGAGAGGACGGGGCATGTCGGGCTTTGGTACGCTCACCGCAGCTTGGATGGTAGCGGATGGTTCCGCGCCAGCGACCAGGGGAGTGGTTCTGGAGCAGACGCGCGCACTTGATAAATTCCTGGCTGAGATCGAGCGGCGCGCCTTCCGCATGGCCCAAGTCGCGCTCCGTGATCCCGACGATGCGATGGACGTGGTGCAGGATGCGATGCTGAAGCTTGCGCGCAATTATGCCACGCGCCCGAGTGCCGAATGGCGGCCATTGTTCTATCGCATCCTCGAGAACGGCGTGCGCGACCTGCAGCGGCGGCGGACCGTGCGCAAACGGTTCATGACCTGGTTGCCGGGTCCGAAGGAGGATCCCGACCAGGAGGCTCAGGATCCGCTCGACAGCGTCGCGGACACCGCGCCTGCGGTGCCCGACGTATTGATGCAGCATCAAGCGATGGAGCAGCTCGAGGCCAGCTTGCGCGAGCTGCCGGCGCGGCAGCGCGAGGCGTTCATGCTGAGAAATTTCGAAGGGCTGGACGTTGCCGAGACCGCGGCGGCCATGGGCTGCTCGGAAGGCAGCGTCAAGACACATTATTCGCGCGCGGTGCACACGCTGCGCGAGCAACTGGGCGAGGTCTGGTGATGAGCGAGGAAACCTTGACTGGGCAAGCGGCGCTGGAAGAGCGCAGCCGGGCGCTGTTTCAGGACAGCGTCGAGCGCATCGACATGCGCACGCGCTCGCGCCTCACACAGGCCCGCCACGCAGCACTCGAAGCTGCCGAGCGCGCACGGCCGCGCACCTGGTTCATGCGCGTGCCGGTGCTCACCTCGGCCGCGGGAGTCGCGGCGGCGGCGGTGCTCGGCGTGTCGCTCTGGCTGCACGCGCCGGTTGTCCATCACGGCGCGGTGTCGGCCGACGCCGCCAGCTTCGAGGATCTGGACATCGTCGCCGCGAGCGACAGCAACGTCGAGATGCTGCAGGACGACCTGGATTTCTACGCCTGGGCGGACAAGGCCGCGGGCGAGGAACCCTCTGCGTAGGATGAATGAACATTGAGGGAGCCCCGCTACCGGCTGGTTCTCGGAGCGCTGCTTTGTGCGGCTGCGGTCCGGGCGCAGCCGCCTGGACAAGTGCCGAAACCGGCGCCGGCCACGCCTCCCGGAAGCACGCAGACCGCTGCGCCGCCGGCGTCGCAGGACGTGCCCGATGAGGAATTCATCGAGTTCTTGGGAGAGGACGATCACGGAGATGCCGCTTGGTCGGAATTCTTGAAACGGGCGCAGCCCGGGGCACAGAACCCTGCGCCGCCGGCGCAAGGTACGAAGCAGTCGTGAGAGCGCTGCTCCTCGCCCTGCTCGTGCTGGTTGCCGCGGTCCCCGCTTTCGCGCAGGAGCCGGGCGGACCGGCGGCGCCGCGCTCGTGGGAGTCGCTCTCGCCGCCGCAGCAGCAACTGCTGCATGGCTTTCAAGGCAATTGGGACAGCTTGCCCGCCGACAAGCAGCAGTCCCTGGCGCGCGGCAGCGACCGCTGGATCCACATGACGCCCGAGGAGCGCGCGGGTGCGCAGGATCGCTTCAAGCAGTGGCACGCGTTGCCGCCCGAGCAGCGCCAGCAGCTGCGCGAGCGCTGGCGGCAGTTCAAGGCGCTGCCTCCGGAGCAGCAGCAGCGCGTGCGCGAGCAGTTCCAGCGCTTCCGGCAAATGCCCCCGGAGCAACGCCAGGCGCTGCGTCGCCAGTGGCAGCAGATGACTCCCGAGCAGCGCCGCGGAGCTCTGCAGCGGGCGCCGTCCGCGCCGCATGCCGGCGCCGCGCGGCCGGTCCCGCGACCCGGAGTGGGGCCGCGACCGCGACGCTTTCCGCGCTGATCACATTGCGCAGAGCGAGGAGCGGATCAGGAACCGCTTATTGAGCGGCGCCTCGAGCGAGAAGCTCGCCCCGCGTCCAGGAACGACGTCGACCAGCCAGCGGGTGTGTGCCCAGCGCTTGAATTGATCGCGGTCCATCCAGAACTCGCAGCCCGCGATCTCCCCGACCTTCTCATCGACGCCGCCCAGCTTGAACTCGCCCACCTGAAAGCACATCGGCGCGCTGCCGTCGCAGCACCCGCCGGAGAGGTGAAACATGATGGGGCCGTGCTGAGTCTTGAGCTCCTCGATGAGCGCGCGCGCCGCGTCCGAAACGCCGACCCTGTCGGCGTCCATCAGAAGAAACCCAGCGCCTTGGTGCCGTAGCTCACCAGCACGTTCTTGGTCTGCTGGTAGTGATCGAGCATCATCTTGTGCGTTTCGCGCCCGATGCCCGATTTCTTGTAGCCGCCGAAGGCGGCATGCGCCGGATAGGCGTGATAGCAATTGGTCCACACGCGTCCCGCCTTGATGCCGCGGCCCAAGCGGTATGCAAGATTGATGTCGCGCGTCCACACCCCGGACCCGAGCCCATAGAGCGTGTCGTTCGCGATTTCGAGCGCCTCGTCGGGCGTATCGAAGGTCGTCACCGACACCACCGGCCCGAAGATCTCCTCCTGGAAGATGCGCATCTTGTTGTGGCCCTCGAACACGGTCGGCTTGATGTAGAAACCGCCCGACAGATCGCCGGACAGCTTGTTGGCGACGCCGCCGGTGAGGACCTTCGCGCCTTCCTTCTTGCCGATGTCGATGTAGGACAGGATTTTCTCGTACTGATCGTTCGAGGCTTGCGCGCCGATCTGGGTCGTCATTTCGTAGGGATCGGCCTGGCGAATCTTCTCGACGCGCTTGATGGCGCGCTCCATGAAGCGCTCGTAGATCGATTTTTGCACCAGCGCGCGCGAGGGGCAGGTGCACACCTCACCCTGATTCAGGGCGAACATGGCGAAGCCCTCGAGCGCCTTGTCGGCGAAATCGTCGTCCTCGCGCATCACGTCTGCAAAGAAGATGTTCGGCGACTTGCCGCCGAGCTCGAGCGTCACCGGAATGATGTTCTCGGAGGCGTACTGCATGATGAGCCGCCCCGTGGTGGTTTCCCCGGTGAAGGCCACTTTCGCGATGCGCGGGCTCGAGGCGAGCGGCTTGCCCGCCTCGACGCCGAAGCCGTTCACGATGTTGAGCACGCCGGGCGGCACGATGTCCTGGATGAGCTCGGCGAGCACGAGCAGCGACAGCGGCGTCTGCTCCGCCGGCTTGATCACCACGGCGTTGCCGGCGGCGATCGCGGGTGCGAGCTTCCAGGCCGCCATCAGGATCGGGAAGTTCCAGGGAATGATCTGTGCCACGACACCAAGCGGCTCGTGATAGTGGTAGGCGACCGTGTCCTCGTCGAGCTCGCCGAGCGAGCCTTCCTGCGCCCGTACGCAGCTCGCGAAGTAGCGGAAGTGATCCACGGCCAGAGGCAGGTCCGCGAGGTTGGTCTCGCGGATGGGCTTGCCGTTGTCGTAGGTCTCGACCGCCGCGAGGAACGGCAAGTACTGCTCCATGCGGTCCGCCACGGCATTCAACACGCGGGCGCGCTCGGCGACCGCCGTGCGGCCCCACTTCGGCGCCGCCGCATGCGCGGCATCGATGGCGCGCTCGACGTCCTCGGCCTGGGAGCGCGGAATCTGGCAGATGACCTGCCCGGTGGTGGGCGAGATATTGTCGAAATAACCACCCTTCAGCGGGGCGATCCATTCGCCTCCGATGAAATTGCCGTAGCGCGCGTGCAGCGGAATCTTCCGCTCGAGCGTCTTCATGTGCGCGGCGAAAGAGCCGCTCTCGTGAATGGGCGCGCCGTTCGACTGGGATGAGGGGCGGACTTGAGCAGACATGAGGTTGTCTCCTGGAAGTGCGGCTTTGGATGGCATCCTACGCTTCTCGAAGGGCATCGGCACCTGCGTGCGGGTCGTTACCATCCGGCCTTGAAGTGATAGCGCGCCCCCAGCTGCAGTTGCGTCTGCGTCTGCATGAGCGGTTCATCGAGCGCGAGGCGCGGCGGGAAGTTGCTGACGGCGCGCAACCATTCGCTCAGGAACTGCCAGTGCTCACCGAGGTCGTAGGTCCACGCAATCGTCCAGGCATGACCGTCCTGGCTGCGCGGCGGGCCGAAGAATCCGCTCAACTGGTGGGTGTGGAACTCGTCGTAGCGGCCGGTGAGGCGCTGTCTGCCCCATTCGTAGCTCGCAAGGGCGAACGCGGCGCGGAATCTCATGTAGAACTGTGCGCCGTCGTCGCCCCCGACGGCGGTATCTCCGTCGAGTGATTGCGCGATGAAAGTCCAGTGCGCGTCCGGCTCGAGGCGCGCACCGAAGCTCGAGAAACGCGTCCGCCAGGCATAGAAACCGGACTGGGTCGAGGCCGTCGGATCAGCGCGGTTGTCATAGCGCAGGGCGCGAATCTCCAGCCGATCATGGTGGCGCCAGGTGAGGCCGCCGTAGTAACCCGGTCTTCGATCGATCTCATGGTAGAAGCCGATCGGAGGCGATCCGAGATAGCCGAACAGCGTGGAGGGACGGTCGCTCAATGTGAATCCCCGCTCGGCCAGCAATGCCCCGGCGGGATCATTCCAGCCGTAGGCCGCGCCGATCAGCGCGAAGTCGCCGAGGTAGCCGCTGCTCGCCCCCAGCCAGCGTGCCTCCATCTCGGCGCCGATGGTGCGGAATTCCTCGCCGATCCAGCTGTTCACGGCGGAGGGAGTGATCGAATACACGTCCGTCCAGCCGATGCCGCGATTCTCGAGCGAGACCGGCATGTAAAAGGCCCCGACACGCGCCCTGAAGCTAACCGGTCCCGTCGGAAACGGCCGCACGCTCAGATAAAGCTCACTGAGATCGACGGGATTTCGATTGTGATCGCCGTAGGTATCGAGCACGGCGTGCAAAGAAACGATGTCGCCGATGCGCCAGGTCGGAGCGAGGAACGCCCGCCCGAGCTCCAGGCCCTCATGCGCGGGATCGAACCTGAGAATGCCCATACCTCCGTTCATGAAAGACGGCTCGCCCGTCGCGTGCACCCAGCGCACATCGAGATCGCCATCCAGGGTCAAGCGGTCCTGCGCGCCCGCGCCAAGCGGCGCGAACGCCGCCAGCGCCATCAGCAGAGCGAGCCATAGCCGCATCAATAATCCCAGTTCTCGCGGCGCGGCTTGGGCTCCGGCTCGTCGCGCAGCCCGAGCTTCAGCTGGAAGCGCTCCGCCTGAGAGCCGGTGCCCTCGACTCGAACCAAGCGGGTGAGAGTGGCCGGCGCATCGGCGATGTAGGGACTCCAGATGACGATCTGATAATCACCTTTGGGTAGGTCCTTCAGGATCAATGCGCCATGCGCGTCGGTCGAGCCGAAGTACGGCGCCGGGGTCACGTAGATATAGCCCACCATGGAATCGTGGATGTTGCAGCCCAGCACTACGAGACCGGGTTGGTCGAACACAACGGGCGGATGGATCTCGCCCTTGTAGAGCGGCAACTGGAAGTGCTTGGCGGGGGAGAACGAGTACACCTGATGGCTGACGCTGTCGTTGTTGGGAAATTGCACGCTGCTGCCGACGGCGACGACCAGCAGCCGGGGCACGAAGAGGCGATTCCGCTGGTCCATTACGGCCGGCGCGGGTGCCGTAGGCATCGTGCCCGTGGAGGGTGTGGCGGTTACGGCCACCTGATCGACACCGTGTCCTCCGCGGTCTACGACGACAACGGAAAGCTCTGCCGCACCGCAACGCAGGCAACAGGCGAGTGAGGCCAGTGTGATCCAGGTCGCGATTGAGCCGGGCCGCATGCTCCCGTGAGTGCCGGTGTGAGTCATCCAGGTTATATCGGCCTGCGCTCTGCGGATTGTAGCTTCGGCATGCGCGGCGTAATTCGCGGGCGCGCGCGGCGGCGGCCCGGCAGCACTCGGATCAGCCCGCCGCCTTCACCGCCTGGATCAGCTGCCCGACCGCGGCCTGGGCATCGCCGTAGAGCATGCGGGTCTGATCGAGCACGAACAGCGCATTGTCGATGCCGGAGAAGCCCTGACCCTGGCCGCGCTTGATCACGATGACATTCTTCGCCTTGTCGGCATTCAGGATCGGCATGCCGTAGATCGGGCTGCTCTTGTTGGCGCGCGCGTCGGGATTCACCACGTCGTTGGCGCCGATCACCAGAGCGACGTCGGCGGTCTCGAACTCGGCATTGATCTCGTCGATGTCGGAGATCAGATCGTAGGGCACGCCTGCCTCGGCGAGGAGCACGTTCATGTGGCCCGGCATGCGGCCGGCCACCGGGTGGATGGCGAACCGCACCTGCACGCCGTGGTCGATGAGCAGTTGCGCGAGCTCCCAGACCTTGTGCTGCGCCTGGGCGACCGCAAGCCCGTATCCGGGCACGATGATGACCTTCTGCGCGTACGCCATCATCACGCCGGCATCCGAGGCCTCGATCGCCTTCTGCGTGCCGGTGACGGTGCTGCCGGCGGCCGAGGTCTCGCCGAAGTTCGCGAACAGCACGTTGCCGAGCGAGCGGTTCATGGCCTTCGCCATGAGCTGCGTGAGCAGCGTGCCGGCGGCGCCGACGACCGTGCCCGCGATGATCATGGCGGCGTTGTCGAGCACAAAGCCCTCGAAGCCGACCGCGAGGCCGGTGAGCGCGTTGTAGAGCGAGATGACCACCGGCATGTCGGCGCCGCCGATCGGCAGCGTCATGGCGATGCCGAGGAGCAACGCGCACGCAAAGAAGAGGGTTACGACGGGCAGACCCGACGACGCGTTCGCGACGATCATGACGCCGAACACCACCGCCGCCAGCAGAATGAGGAGATTGACGATCTTCTGACCGCCGAAGCGCAGCGATTTCTTGATCAGGCCCTGCAGCTTGGCGAACGCGATGAGGCTGCCGCTGAAGGATACGGAGCCGATGAATCCGCCGATGGTGGCCATCGCGAGGTGAACGAGATTCGTTTCGGCGCCGCGGTACAGCTCGACCGCGGCAATGGCTGCCGCCGCGCCGCCGCCCATGCCGTTGTAGAGCGCGATCATCTGCGGCATGTCGGTCATGGCGACGCGCTTGCCGCTGACCCAAGCGATGATTCCGCCGCCGGCGATGGCGGCAAGCATCAGGATGAGATTGATCTGGGACGCGCCCGACACGAACGCGAAGGTCGCGATGGTGGCGAGCAGCATGCCGACGCCGGCCCAGCGCACGCCGCTCACCGCTGTGACCGGAGAGCTCATGCGCTTGAGTCCCAGGATGAACAGCGCCGCCGCCACGAGATACGACAGCTGCGTCAACATCGCAGTCGAGAAAGGCATGCGTTAGCGTTCCTTTTTTCTGCCTGCAGTGACGAACATCTTGAGCATGCGCTCGGTGACCACATAGCCGCCGACGGCGTTGCCCGCAGCGAGCACCACGCCGACGAAGCCGATGACGCGCAACAGCGTCGTATCGGCGGCGGCGAGCGCGACCATGGCGCCTACCAGCACGATGCCGTGTACGAAGTTCGAGCCGGACATGAGCGGTGTATGCAGGATCACGGGCACGCGCGAGATGACCTCGTAGCCCGTGAACGCGGCCAGCATGAATATATAAAGCGCTATGACGCCGTCGATCATGTGCCTACTCCCCCAGGGGTTTGGCCTTCCACGGATTTGCGGGCCGCCTCGTTCACGATCGTGCCGTCGCGCGTGAGCACGGCCCCCGCGAACACTTCGTCCTGCCAATCGACCGCAAGCTCGCCCTTGACGATCGCGGGCTTCAGGAGATTGAACAAATTGCGCGCGTACATCTCGCTGGCGTGATAGGGAAGCGTCGCCGGGAGATTGACCGGCCCGATCACCTTCACGCCATTGTGTAGAACCGTCTCTCCCGCACGGGTCAGCTCGCAATTCCCGCCCTGCTCGGCGGCGAGGTCGACGATGACCGACCCGGGCCGCATGCGCTCCACGGCCGCACGCGAGATGATGCGCGGCGCCGCGCGCCCTGGGACCGACGCCGTGCTGATCACCGCATCGCTCGCGGCGATGCGCGCGTCGAGCACGTCCTGCTGCTTCTGGCGCTCTTCCGGCGTGAGCTCGCGCGCGTAGCCGCCCGCTCCCTCGGCCGACACGCCGGTGTCGATGAACTTCGCGCCCAGCGATTTCACCTGATCCTTGGTGGCACTACGGACGTCATACGCCTCGACTACCGCGCCGAGGCGCTTCGCGGTCGCGATCGCCTGCAGTCCGGCCACGCCGGCGCCGATCACGAGCACCGCGGCCGGGCGGATGGTGCCCGCGGCGGTGGTCAGCATGGGAAGGAACTTCTCCAGGGTGTTCGCGGCAATGAGCGCCGCCTTGTAGCCCGCGACGGAGGCCTGCGAGGACAGTGCGTCCATGGACTGGGCCCGCGAGATGCGCGGCACCAACTCCATGGCGAGACTCGCGATGCGCCGGCTCTGCAACGCGCGTACGAGATCGGGCCGCGCGTAGGCCTGCATGAAGCCCACCACCAGCGCCCCTTCCTTCAGGCGATTGACCACGTCGAGAGCGGGCGGCTGCACGCACAACAACACATCCGCGCTCGCCAGAATGGCCGCGGCGTCGCCAACCTCCGCGTCGGCGTAGGCCTGATCGGCGAAGTGCGCCGCGGTCCCCGCCCCGTGCTCGATGCGCACCGTCGCGCCCAGGCCCTTGAGCTTGGTGGCGACCTCGGGAATCAGCGCGACGCGTGTCTCGTTGGCGGCGGTCTCCTTGAGGACCCCCACGACCACACCCATGTCCCAGATCTCCCCTAAAACATTGAATTATTCCACAAGACTCGTCTATCTTTAGTATGTCATGAATCGGACTCTGCAAGACAAACTGCCGAAGCTCAAGGTGAGCGGCGACCTCACGCTGCTCGCCCGCAACTACCCCTTGTCCCAGCAGATCCTGCGCACCGACGTCTCGGGCATGCCGCTCGAGTGGATCGACTATCGCGATGCCGCCGGTCTTTATCACACCGATCAGGTCGCCTACACCTGCGGCACGCTGCTCTACCGGCTGTACGGGGGCACTTGCGCCCGAACCGGGCTGCGCACGGTCGTGGACGTCAATTCCATCATCGCCACGTTCGGCCACACGGGAAATCCGGGGAACCTGCGCGGCGCGGCTTACACGCCGCCGCTCAACAACCAGACTCTGTTCCGGCGCGACGCCTATCTGTGTCTGTACTGCGGCGCGCGCTTCTCCTACAGCCTGCTGTCGCGCGATCACGTGACGCCGTTCAGCCGCGGCGGCAAGGACACCTGGAGCAACGTGGTTTCGGCTTGCCGCCGCTGCAACAACGCGAAGGCCTCGCGCACTCCGGAGCAGGCGGGCATGCAGCTCCTGGCCGTGCCTTTCACCCCGACCTATGCGGAGTACATCTTCCTCAAGGGCCGGCGCGTGCTGGCGGATCAGATGGAGTATTTGGTCGCGCACTTTCCGCGCTCGAGCCCGCTGCACGAACGCATGCAACGCTGGCCGATGTGAGGGAGGCGCGAAGTTTTGCCGGCAGCGCCGCGGTGATGCAGTCTTTCCCGGCGGGCGGTACGCCGCCCGGCGTGGCGACGCCCGGCGTGGCGACGCCCGGCGTGGTCTACCACATCGACGCGAGCTATTTCGTCTTCCGGGCGTACCATTCGATGCCCCCCGACATGGTGGATCGCGACGGCAATGGCACGCACGCGCTCTACGGCTTCGCGCGTTTTCTCTGTGATTTCATCGAGCGGGTCAATCCGTCGCGGATCGTCGTCGCCTTTGACGAGAGCCTGCGCGGCGAGACTTCTTTTCGCTGCGCGATTTATCCGGCCTACAAGGCGAACCGCGAGCTGCCGCCCGCGGATCTCAAGCGCCAGTTCTCCCTGTGCCGCGAGTTCTGCCGGCACCTCGGGCTCGCCGAGTTCGCGAGCGCGCAGTACGAAGCCGACGACATCATCGGCACGCTCGCCGCACGCACGCGCGCCGCGGGACTCAAGAACGTGCTGGTGACGCGCGACAAGGACCTGTCGCAACTCATCCGCACGGGCGACATATACTGGGATTACACCGGCAACGCGCGCTACCAGTATCACGAGATCGGCGCCCGCTTCGGCGCCGCACCCGAGCTCATCGCCGACTTCCTGGCGCTCACCGGCGATTCGGTGGACAACATCCCCGGCGTGCCTGGCATCGGCAGGAAGACGGCCGCGGAGCTCTTTGCCGTGTTCGGCTCTCTCGACGAGCTGTACGCCAATCTCGGGCGGGTGGCGGCCCTGAAGCTGCGAGGCGCGTCCGGCATCGCGGCGAAACTCCTCGCGCACAAGGACGCGGCGTACCTCGCGCGGCGCTTGACGGGCATCCACTGCGACATTCCCTTGCAGGCGCACGTCGATGACCTGCGGCGTCGGCCGCCGGACGGTGCGCGCCTGCAGAGCTTTTTCGACGACCACGGATTCGGCAGCATCCTGCGGCAGCAGGCGCGGCGTATCATGGGCGCGTAGTGGAGCGACGCTAGATCATTCGAGGCCTCGCATGGCGGTGTTGATCATCGGACTCGCGCTTTTCCTGGGCGTCCACTCGATCGCCCTGGCGGCGCCGGACTTTCGCAGCCGCGCCATCGCGCGGATGGGCGAGGGTCCTTGGAAGGGACTGTACGCGGCCGTCTCGGCCGTGGGTTTCGTGCTGATCCTGTACGGCTTTCATCTCGCGGGCCAATCCCCCGTGGTGCTGTACACGCCGCCCGGGTGGGTACGCTATATCGCGGTGCTGCTCATGCTGCCCGTGTTCCCGCTGCTCATTGCCGCGTATCTCCCCGGCCGGATCAAATCGGCGATGAAGCATCCCATGCTGGCCGCGGTTAAATTCTGGGCGTTGGCGCATTTGCTCGCGAACGGCACGCTCGCGGACGTGCTGCTCTTCGGCGGATTTCTGGCGTGGGCCGTCATCGACCGCATATCGCTCAAGCGCCGGGTGCAGACCGTGCCCAGCGTATCCGCGGGGCGCTTCAACGATCTTCTTGCCGTCGTGCTCGGGCTCGCCCTCTACGTATTATTCATCGCCTGGGCGCACGTGCGCTTGTTCGGCGTCTCCCCGCTTGGCTAGCCCTTGAGTCTGCCCACGCGGGGGCAGGGCGCGGGTGCGGGGCGGCCGAGCCGCGGGCACCGCAACGGGGCGTGCTACCGCGGCATCAGCTGAGCCGCCCACGTCGGAAGTCGGCGATGATCTCGCGCGCTGCGTTGTGCCCGGGTGCTCCGGTGACGCCGCCGCCCGGATGGGTTCCCGAGCCGCACATGTACAGTCCCTTGAGCGGTCCGCGGTAATCGCCGTGCCCCAGCATCGGGCGCGCCGAGAACAGCTGATCGAGGCTGAGCGCGCCGTGAAAGATGTCCCCGCCCACCAGACCAAAGGTTCGCTCGAGGTCGAGCGGGCTCATGATCTGGCGGCCGAGGATGGATGCCTTGAAGTTAGGCGCGTGCTGGTTCACCAGATCGACCATGACGTCCGCAACCTCCTCGCGATGCGCATCCCACGAGGCGCCGCCCGGCAGCACGGGCGCGACGTGCTGGCAGAAGAGGCTCGCCACGTGTTGTCCGGGCGGCGCAAGGCTGTCGTCCAGCGTCGACGGGATCAGCATCTCGACGATCGGGCGCCGCGACCATCCGCCCGCCTTGGCGTCGAGATAGGCTTGATCCATGTACCCGAGGCTCGGGGCCATGATGATGCCGGCGGTGTGATGCTCGGCCGCGGTGCGGCCGGGCAGCACGCTGAAATCCGGGAGCTCCGCGAGCGCGACGTTCATGCGGAACGTGCCGGAGCCGCAACGCCACTGGCGGATGCGCTCCAGGAACTCGCGTGGCAGCACGGCAGGATCGAGCAGCTTCTCGTACAAGAGCTTCGGGTTGAGGTTCGAGATCACGCTGCGGGCGCGCAGGCTCTCGCCCCGCTCGGTGACCACGCCGACCGCGCGTCCGGACTCGACGATTACCTCGCGCACCGGGCTCTGGGTGCGTATTTCGACGCCGCGCGACTCCGCGGCTCGCGCCATCGCCTGGGTGATCGCACCCATTCCGCCGATGGCATGGCCCCACACGCCTTTCTTGCCGTTCACTTCGCCGAACACGTGATGCAAGAGCACGTAGGCCGAGCCCGGCGTGTAGGGGCTCGCGTAGTTGCCGACGATGCCGTCGAATCCGTAGGCGGCTTTTATCGGCGCGCTATCGAACCAACCGTCGAGATAATCTCCCGCGGATTTCACGAACAGGTCGAGCAGCTCGCGGCGCAGCGTCATGTCGAGCGCGGCGATTCGCTTGCCGAGCCGCGCGCCGCGCAGCAGCTGGGGCAGCGCGTCGAGCCAGCCGCCGGCGGTCACGTTCGGCGGAGTCTCGAGCACGACCTCGCGCATGACGTCGGCGATCGCATCGAGACGCTCGGCATAGGCAGCCAGCCGCTGCGCGTCCTGCGCCGAGAATTTCGCCACCTCGTGCTCGGTGCGCCCGGCGCCGAGCTTGAGGTAGCGGCCGTCCTCGAGCGGCAGGAAGTTGGACAGCCCGCGCTCGACCACGCGTAAACCGTAACGCGCCAGCTCGAGCTCGCGAACGATCTTCGGATTCAGGAGCGACACGGTGTAGGCGGCGACGGAGTTGCGAAACCCCGGATGAAACTCCTCGGTGACCGCGGCGCCGCCGACGACCGCACGCCGCTCGAGTACCGTCACCTTGAGGCCGGCGGCCGCCAGGTACGCGGCGCAGACCAAGCCGTTGTGTCCCCCGCCGACGATCAGCGCATCGCGCGCTGCGTCTTCGGTCACGTGGCGCGATGCGTTTTCAGCCACGCGCCTTTCTCTTCGTGAGCAATCTCGGGAACGCACCGTTGCACAGCCCGTTCACCCAGTCCTCGCACAGTGCGATGGCTTCGCGGGGCTTGAACGTCGTGGGACTCAAGCTGAGCTCGACCCACAGGCCATCGAGCAGCGCAGACAAGGCGATGGCCGCCTGGCGCAGCTTGAAGGGCGGGGCGTCGCCGGAATCGGCGAGTTGTCCCAGCATGGACTCCAGCATGGCGCGGTACTTTCCATACGTCTTGTCGTGCACGGCGCGTATCTCGGGTGAATGCGCCACCATGCTCCAGAAGACCAGCCACACGTTGAAGAGCTGCGGATCGATGATCTCCGGCGCGAACGAGGCGCGGAAAAAACCGCTCAAGCGGTCGCGCGGCGAGGCCGCCTTGTTCTGCGCTTGGGCTCTGATCGACTCTTGCAACGAGAGCGCCAGGGTTTCGTAGGTGACGGCGATCAGCCCGGACTTGCTCGGAAAGTGATGGTTGATCAGCCCGATCGACACTCCCGCCGTCGCGCTGATGCGGCGTACCGACACCCCTTCGTGTCCATATTGTTTGAGACAGCGCAGTGTCGCCTCGACGAGCGCTTCGCGCCGTACGGCCGGCGTGGCTCGGCGAAACTTGGGCACGCCCCGCTTGGTTGTCATTGATTGTGCTCCCCGTTGATTGCGCGCGTTATATCACGCGCCCGCGGCATCCATGGCGCGCGTGCGGTGCGGGCACTGTAGGGACCGCAGTGCTCAGGCGGCGCGGAAGGCGCGAAAATCGATGCCGAGCGCGTTCGCAACGGCCTCGTATGTGAGCTGGCCCGCGTGCACGTTCAGGCCACGCGCGAGCCCCGCATCGCCGGCGAGCGCCTGACGCCAGCCCTGATCCGCGATCGCCTTGACGTAGGGGAGCGTCGCATTGGTGAGCGCGAAGGTGGACGTGCGCGGCACGGCGCCCGGCATGTTGGTCACGCAGTAGTGAATGACGCCGTCGAGCACGTACGTGGGCTCGGCGTGCGTGGTCGGACGGCTGGTCTCGAAGCAGCCGCCCTGGTCGATGGCGATGTCCACCAGCACCGCACCGGGCTTCATGGTCTTCACCATGGCGCGCGTGACGAGCTTCGGCGCGGCGGCCCCCGCGATGAGCACGGCGCCGATGACCAGATCGGCGTCGCGCACCAACGCCTCGATGGCATGCGCCGTCGAGTACACGGTCTTCAGCTGGCTCGAGAACATGGTGGACAGCTCGCGCAGACGCTTCACCGAGCGGTCGACCACGGTGACGTCCGCCCGCAAGCCCACCGCCATCTCGGCCGCGTGGGTGCCGGACACGCCGCCGCCGAGAATCACGACCTTGGCCGGCTGCACGCCCGGCACGCCGCCGAGCAGCACGCCGAACCCGCCGTTGGCTTTCTGCAGACAGGTGGCTCCCACCTGCACGGACATTCGGCCCGCCACCTCGCTCATTGGAGTGAGCAGCGGCAGCGAGCCGTCGGCGGCGGTCACTGTCTCGTACGCGATGGCCGTCGCACCCGAGGCGATCAGAGCCTCGGCTTGAGCCTTGTCGGCGGCGAGATGCAGGTAAGTGAACAGGATCTGGCCCGGGCGCAGCATCTTGCACTCGATGAGCTGTGGCTCCTTGACCTTCACGATGAGCTCGGTGGCGGCGAACACGTCCGCGGCCTGCGCGGCGATCTTGGCCCCGGCGGCCAGATAATGGGAGTCCTCGAAGCCGATGCCCGCACCCGCGCCGCTCTGTACCAGAACCTGGTGTCCCGCCTCGACCAGCTCGTGCACACCGGCGGGCACCAATCCCACCCGGTATTCGTGCACCTTGACCTCCTTCGGCACTCCGATCTTCATGATGGCGTTGCTCCACGGGTTGGGATTTCGAGACGGGTTGGGATTTCGAGACCGATGAGGGTACACCGGCATTCCGCGAGAATTTTGCAAAAACTACCCGATTCCGGCGGGTATATGGCAGAATATTTCGCATAATGCCTTCTGCGCGCAATAAAATGCTGAGCTGCCTGGCATGAAGCTCGACCGCTACGATCGCTCCATCGTGCACGTGCTGCAGCTCGACGGCCGCATCACCAACAGCCAGCTGGCCGAGAAAGCGAGTCTGTCCGAATCGGCCTGTCTGCGCCGCGTGCGCGCGCTCGAGGAGGCGGGCTTCATCGAAGGCTATACCGCGCTCATCAACCAGCAGAAGGCGGGTTGTCCGGTCAACGTGTTCGTCAACATCACCCTCGACCGACAGGAGCAGGCCCATCTGCATGCCTTCGAAGAAGCGGCGCGCAAGGTACCGGAGGTCATGGAGTGCTATCTGATGTCCGGCGAGTACGACTATCTCTTGCGCGTGGTGCTAGCCGATACCGCCGACTTCGAGCGGCTCCACAGCCAACATCTCACTCGCTTACCCCATGTCGCCCGGGTGCAGTCGAGCTTCGCGCTGCGCACGGTGCAAAAGTCGCGCGAGCTGCCGATTCGCTCTTGAGGCCGCGCGGGGCGCGAGCGCCCGCCACACTCTGCGCCGGACCCGTGTGGACCTTCGCTAGGTCTTCGGCTTGAGATTGAGCGAGAAAGCCACCTTGACGGCGTCGGCGACCCAGTCGGTATTTTTCCAGTCGCCCCGGCCCACGCCGAAATCGAGTCTCTTGAGCTCGGCCGTGCCGCTCAGCGTCGTGCCGGCGGCCGCGGCGGCGAACTTGAGCTCGATGGGCACGTCCTTGGTGACGCCGCGCAGGGTCAGCGCGCCGATCGCGCTGAAACCCGTGGCCGTGCGGGTGACGCTGCGGGTCACGTAATGCGCCGTCGGGAAATGAGCCGCGTCGAATATGTCGGCGCCGCGCATGGTGTCGTCGCGATCCTTGTCGCCGGAATCCACCGACTTGACCTCGATGGTCACCTCGATGTGCGCGCTCGCGGGGGCGGCCGGGTCGAAATCGACTGCGGCGGAGAACTGATGGAACACCCCCTTGAAGGCCGCGCCTGCCTGCACCCCGGTGAACTCGAGCCGGCTCGAGGCAGGGTCGGCCGCGTAGGTGGCGGCCGAGGCGCTCGAGAACATCATCGCCGAGGCGAGGAGCGTCGCCGCGCCTGCCGCTGCACAGAGTCGCATGGACAGTTTCATCGTGAGCGCCTCGCTGCTTTCGTCAACGGCAACATGCGCACCAGCACGTCGTCCCGGTTCCAGAAATGATGCTTGAGCGCGGCGAGGATGTGCAACACCGCCGCGGCGAACAGCACGCCGCTCAGGGTGTCGTGCGTCGTGCGCAGAAACTCGAACGCCGCCTCGTTCTTGCCGACGAGGTTCGGCCATGTGAACAGGCCGAACCAGCTCACGGAGTAGTTCTTGGCGGAGGACATGGTCCAGCCGGTGAGCGGCATGGCGAACAGCAGCACATAGAACGCGACATGCGTGGCGCGGGCGCCGATACGCTCGAAGCGCGTCATGCCCGGGGGCAGCGGCGGGGCGGGATGCCAGAGACGCCACAGCAGCCGCAACACCGCGAGCATGAGTATAGTCATGCCCACGCTCTTGTGGCGCGCGAGGAGCGCGAGCTTGTGCACCCCGAGAGGCAGCGGCTCGGCCAGGCGCCCGAGCACGAACTGCACGATGATCAGACCGGCGATCACCCAGTGAAAGATCTGGGCCAAGGGAGAATAGCGCGTCGCTTGGGTCGGCATTCAACGCCTCCACGTGCAGAGGGTACAGACCATCAGTCTAGCAAGAGAGGGTTTGGAAATTGCGCAAAGGTCTGAACGTCGCGGCGCTCGCGCTGCTCCTCGCCGCATGCGGTGCCCCGCCGGCGCGCCCGCCCAATGCGCATCCTGGCATAGCGCCGCCCGCGTCGCCGCCCACAGCTCCGCCGACTGCGCGGGGAGCAGCGTATCGCATCGATTCCGCGCATTCCGAGCTGCGCCTGCTCGTGTATCGAGCCGGCGCCATGGCCGCCCTGGGTCACGATCACGTCATCGTCAATCGCGCACTGGAGGGATGGGTCACCTTCTCCGGCGATCTCGCGAGTGCGGCGTTTTCCCTGACGGTGCCGACGTCCGGCTTCGTGGTCGACGAGGATGCGGCGCGCCGGCAGGAAGGAGCGGACTTCGCGGAGGAGATCGACGCGGACGCCAAGGCGGGCACGCTCCGCAACATGCTGGGCCCGGCGGTTCTCGATGCGCAGGAGCATCCTGCGATCACCGTGCGGAGCGTCTCGGTTGAGGCACCGGCGGGCGGCGCCCAGGCGACGGTGCGTGTCTCCGTGGCGGGACACGAGTCGAGCCTGCTCGTGCCGTTCACGGTGGATAGCTCACCGGACCGGCTGCACGCGCAGGTCGATTTCACCGTGCAGCAGACCCGCCTCGGGCTCACGCCCTTCAGCGTCTTCCTGGGCGCGCTACGGGTCGAGGATCAGCTGCACGTGAAGCTCGATCTCGTCGCCCTGCGGGATTAGTCAGGCGTCCGCGAGCAGCAGGATGCGCGTCCCCTCGGGAGCCGCCAGCATCGCCGCCGGCCGATCGCGGAGCGCCGCCGGTACGGGGCCCGATGGGGTAATGCCGGCACTCGCCAGGCGCGCGAGCGCCGCCGCGACGTCGTCGGTCTCGAACACGAGAGTCGGGAGGCTGAGTTGCGCGGGGTCGTACAGGCCGATGTCGATCGAGTCGCTGGTGCACGAGATATGCGCAAGTGCGGCGTGCGGCTCGTCCAAGCCGACGAAGCCGAGCTCTTCCCAGTATCGCTTGGCAAGCTCGCGGTCGGGCACCGGCAGCCCGATCTCCTGGAAATATCCGCAAAGCGAGCCGCGCGGGTTTTTGCTCGGGCTGAAGGTGCGCGCCTCGATCAGCCGGACGAGATGGCCGGATGGGTCGAGCCAGCCGATTTCGTTGAACACATCGTCCCCGAGCCTGCGATACTCCAAAGTGACGCGCCGGCTCTCCAGCACGCTGAGTTGGTGCAGAACGTCGGCCTTGACGAAGGTAAGCGCGGGCAACAGGGCGTTGGCCTGCTGGGGCGTGACCTGCTGGGGCGCGGCCTGCTGGTGCAAACCGAGGTGCAGACGCCCATCGGTGACGACCGCGTAGGGATGCGGCCAGGTCTCGCCGACCTCGGCCTGCGAGAACCCGAGGTTGGCGTAAAAATCGAGCGAGGCTCGAATATCCGCGGTCGGAATCGAATATTCGAGGAAACGCCCGAGCACCTCAGCTCACGCCGCCCACGCACACGTACTTGAGCTCGGTGTAGTCGAAGATGCCGTACTTCGATCCTTCGCGGCCGGCGCCCGACTCCTTCACGCCTCCGAACGGGGCCACTTCGGTGGAAATGATGCCGGTGTTGAGACCCACGATGCCGTATTCGATCGCCTCGCACACCCGCCAGCTGCGTGCGAGGTCGCGGGTGTACACGTAGGCGGCCAGCCCGAATTCGGTGTCGTTCGCCATGGCGATGGCTTCGGCCTCGGTCTTGAACTTGAACAGCGGTGCCACCGGCCCGAAGGTCTCCTCGCGCGCCACCGTCATCTGCGACGTGACGCCGGTGAGGATGGTGGGCTCGAAGAACGTGCCGCCGAGCGCGTGCCGCTTGCCGCCCGCCAGGATCTTCGCACCCTTGGCGACGGCGTCGGCCACGTGCTCCTCGACTTTGGCGACGGCATTGGCATCGATGAGGGGACCCTGATCGGTGGCGCCCTTCAAGCCATCTCCGACCCGGAGCTTGCCGACGGCCTCCGCCAACTTGCGGGCGAATTCCTCGTACACGCCCTCCTGCACGAGCAAGCGGTTCGCACACACGCAGGTCTGCCCGGTGTTGCGGTACTTGCTCGCGATTGCTCCCTGCACGGCCGCGTCCAGATCGGCATCGTCGAACACGATGAAGGGCGCATTGCCGCCAAGTTCCAGCGACAACTTCTTGACGGTGCCGGCGCACTGCGCCATGAGCTTCTTGCCGATTTCGGTGGAGCCCGTGAAGGTGAGCTTGCGCACGGTGGGGTTGCTGGTCATCTCCCCGCCGATGGCGGCGGCGGAGCCGGTGATCACGTTGAACACCCCCGGCGGAATTCCGGCCCGCAGGGCGAGCTCGCCGAGCGCGAGCGCGGAGAACGGAGTCTGCGTAGCCGGCTTCAGCACCATCGTGCAGCCGGCCGCGAGCGCCGGGCCGGCCTTGCGCGTGATCATCGCCGCCGGGAAATTCCACGGCGTGATGGCGGCGACCACACCGACCGGCTGGCGCAGCACCATGATGCGCTTGTCCGGCTGATGACCGGGAATCAGATCGCCGTAGAGGCGCTTGCCCTCTTCTGCAAACCATTCGATGAACGAGGCGGCATAGGCGATTTCGCCCTTCGATTCGGCGAGCGGCTTGCCTTGCTCGGCGGTCATCAGCACGGCGAGGTCTTGCTCGTTCTGGGTGATGAGATCGAACCAGCGGCGCAACAGGACGGCTCGGTCCTTGGCGGTGCGCGCGCCCCATGCGGGAAGGGCGCGCGCGGCCGCGGCAATCGCGCGCCGCGTCTCGCCCGCGCCCATCTTCGGGATCGTGCCGAGCTGCTCGGAGCTCGCGGGGTTGCGCACGGGCAAGGTCCCGCCCTCATCCGCCGCCTGCCAGCGGCCGTCGATCAGACATTGCTCGCGGAAGAGCTCTGCGTCTTTCAGCTGAAGAGACGCCGGACCCGAAGGTCCGGCTGCGCCGCGCTCGAAGGAATGTGCCATGGCGAATCCTGGATCAGGTCGTGGGTGGGTCGTGAAGGATAGCCCCGATCGCCGAATGCGCTCAACACGGGCGTCGTGGCGCGGGGCGCCGCGGGGCGTCGTGGCGCAGGGCGGGCGTCGCCCGGCGACACGTCAGCGCTCGAGGATCGCCGTCACGCCCATGCCGCCCGCCGTGCACACCGAGATGAGGCCTCGCTTGGCCTTGTTCTCGTCGAGTATCTTCGCCAGGCTTGCAACGATGCGGGTGCCGGTCGCGGCGAAGGGATGACCGAGAGCGAGGCTGCCTCCCTTGACGTTGAGCTTCGCGCGGTCGATGGTGCCGAGAACCCCGGGCAGTCCGAGCTTTTCGCGGCAAAATCCGGGATCGTTCCAGGCTTTGAGCGTGCACAGCACCTGTCCGGCAAAGGCTTCGTGTATCTCGTAGAAGTCGAAATCCGCGAGGCCGAGCTGCGCGTCCTTCAGCATGCGCGGCACCGCGAACGCGGGCGCCATCAACAAGCCTTCCTTCTTCGTCACGTAGTCGACGGCGGCGACCTTGCCGTAGCTTAGAAAGCTAAGTACGGGCAAGTTGCGCTCGCGCGCCCATTCCTCGGAGGCGAGCAGCACGGCCGAGGCGCCGTCCGTCATCGGCGTCGAGTTGCCTGCGGTGAGCGTGCCCGCGCCCGACTGGTCGAATACGGGCTTGAGCTTTGCGAGCTTCTCGAGGCTCGTGTCGCTGCGGATGTTGTCGTCCCGCGAGAGCCCCAAATACTCGATCACCAGATCCTTGTAGAAGCCGGCGGCGTAGGCCGCCGCGGCCTTCTGATGGCTCTCGAGCGCGAGCTGATCCTGTTCCGCGCGGCCGATGTCCCAGGTCTTCACCATGAGCTCGGTGCTCTCGCCCATGCTCAACCCAGTGCGCGGCTCGGCGATCCCGGGGAGCACGGGGCGGAAGTGCTTGGGCCTAAGCCCCAGCCATGGCGCGAGTCGGCCGCCGGCGGTCTTGCCGCGATAGCTCTCGAGCAAGAGCTGTTGAAAGCCGCGCGGAAAGACCACGGGAGGATCGCTGACCGTATCCACGCCCGCGGCGATGGCGCTGTCGATCTGGCCCAGCGCGATCTTGTTACCGAGGAGGATGGCCGCCTCGAGGCTGGTACCGCAGGCGCGCTGCAGGTCGAGACCCGGCGTTTCCGCGGCGAGCCCGGAGCCCAGCACCGACTCGCGCGTCAGGTTCCATTGACTCGAGTGCTTCATCACCGCGCCGGCGGCCACGTCGTCGAGGCGCTGGCCCAGAAGGCCGTAACGCTCGGCCACGCCGCGCAACACCGTCGTGAGCATGTCCTGGTTGCCGACGCTCGCATACGCGCCGTTGCCGCGTGCGAATGGAATCCTCACCCCGCCGACGATCGCGACCCGCCGCGCACTTGTCCCCACCAACATGCAGCACCTCCTGAGTGCCCTCGCCGTCTCGAATCTTCCGTACCTTAAAGGATTATCACCCGAAGCCGCCCGCTATAATCGATCGATGCTCCGTTTTTTGCTCGCCGGCCTGGTCGCTGCCACTCTCCTCGCCTGCAGCCAAGGGTCCGCGCCGCCGCCGGCCGCGCGCGTGCGCGCCGTACCGGCCGCCGAGCAGTTCGCGCGGCTGGTAGAGCAGTATTGGGACGAAAGTCAGCGGCTCAACCCGCATTCGCGCAGCGCTCTCGTGCGCTTCGAGCCTGCCGCCGGATACGACATCTCGCCGCAGTTCCTCGGCGATTCGCTCGACCTGGAGCGCCGCTATCGCGATGCGCTGCTCGCGGTGCCGCGGGGGGAGCTGGACGCGGAGTCGCAGCTCTCCTATGACATATTCAAGCGTGAGCGGGATGTGGCCATCGAGGCCTTTACCTACCCGTCCGAGCTCATGCCGGTGAATCCGTTTCGATCGGTGCCCCTGGAATTCGCGCGCGCCGGCGCAGGCGTCGGACCCTACGCCATCCTGAGCGCCAAGGATTACACAGGCTGGCGGGCGAGAGCCGGCGACTATGTGCACTGGACTGCGCAAGCGATCGCCAACCTGCGCGAGGGACTGCGCCGCGGCTACGTTTTGCCGCGCGTTCTCGTGGCGAGGATGCTGCCGATACTCGCGGAACTCGGTGCGGACACGCCCACCAACGTGTTCTATCGCCCGCTCGCCGCCATTCCGCCGAGCGTACGGCCCGAGGAACGCCGGCGCTTTTCCGACGGCATGGCCACGGGCGTCAAGGAGGAAATCCTGCCGGCGTACCGACGCCTGCATGACTTCCTGCGCGATGAGTACCTGCCCCGCGCGCGGCAAAGCATCGCCCTGTCGGCGTTGCCCTTGGGGCCCGCCTGGTATGCGCATCTCGTGCGGCGCGAGACGGCTTCGAGCATGGCGCCGGCCGACATCCACGCGATCGGCGTCGCCGAGACCGAGCGGTTGCACGGCAGGTTGCAGAGTCTGCTCGCCGAGGCGGGCTTCGCGGGTACGGCGCAAGCCTACTTCGAGGCCGCGCAGCGCGATCCGCAGATCGCATACAAGACACCCGAGGAGCTGCTCGACTTCTACGCGGAGCTCAAGGTGTCCGCGGCCGCGGCAGTCGCGACCGAGTTCGCGGATTCTCCGCAGGCCGATTTCCTCGTTCGGCCGGTCGAGCCGTTCCGCGCCGGCGGCGTGCTCGCGGTGTTCTACGAGCGAGCGCCAAACCGCAGCGCGGCTCCGGTGCTCTACGTGGACACCGTCACCCAGCCGCTCATTCCCCGGACCGCGGACTTCCTGCGCGAGGCGCTGCCGGGCCATCACCTGCAGCTCGCCGTGCAGCAGGAGCGTTCCGGCCTGCCGAGCTTCCGCCGCTTCGGAGGCGACCCCGGCTTCGTCGAGGGGTGGGGGCTCTATGCGGAGTCGCTCGGCGAGGAGCTCGGTCTGTACCGCGACACGCCTGCGAAATTTGCGAACCTTCGGGATCAGCTCTCCTGTGCCGCCGGTCTGGTGGTGGACACCGGCGTGCATGGACTCGGGTGGAGCCGCGAGCAGGCAATCGAGTACCTGCTAGCCCACGTGCCGATGAGCGAGACGGCGGCGAATGCGGCCGTCGATCGCGTGATTGCGCTGCCCGCCGAGGCTTTGGATTGCGGCATGGGCGCCCGGACTTTCAAGGGTCTGCGAGCGCACGCGGAGCAAGTGCTCGGCACCCGTTTCGACCTGCGCGACTTTCACTCCGAGCTGATCGATGACGGCGCCATGCCGCTCGACATTCTCGAGTCCGCCGCGAACCTTTGGCTGAACACCCGGCACTAACCCCAGGTGCGCTTCATTCATTTTCTGCGCTTCGCGCTGCTGCTCGCCGGCGGGCTGTGCTCTGCGAGTCCGGCGGGGGCGGCGCAGGGCGACGACGCCGATGTGCCGGTCGTACAGTCGAGCGCGTCGCTCACGATCCACGCGCCCCGTGAAACCGTCTGGGCGGTGCTCACGAGCTGCGACGAGCAGCTCGGGATGGTACCGGGACTCATAGCCTGTCAGGTGATCGATACCGCCCCCGACGGCTCGTGGCAGCTCATCAGGCAGGCCGTCGACTATTCCTGGTACGTGCCCAGGGTCACGTACGTGCTGCGCGCCCGCTATGACTATCCCGCGCGCATAGACATCGAGCGCGACTCGGGCGACTTGAGAACGCTCAAGTCCTCGTGGTATCTCGAGGCGGACGGCGAGTTCACCGTGGTGCGCTACTCGCTCGAGATCACTCCCGGGTTCTGGGTGCCACGCTGGCTGGTGAGAATTGCCGTGAAGCACGACCTGCCCAAGATGCTGGGGACCTTGCGCACTCGCTCGGAGTCCGCGCTCGAGGCCCGGAAATGAGCGGCGCCGGGCCGGCTCGATCAGCCCGCGCGACCGCGGTCCTTGCGGTCGGCGTCGCCGCCCTTGGGCTTGCCGCGCTCGGGGTTGCCGCGCTCGCCGGATGCGAACGCGAGCCGCCGCCCGCCCCGCCCGAGCGCGTGCGACAGGATTTCCATCTGAATGCCTACGAGAAGGACTTGGGGTACTCGCAGGCGGTGCTGATCGACAAGACCCTCTTCGTCTCCGGCACCGTGGCGGCGGACGCGGACGGCCGACTGGTCGCGCCGAACGACATGGCGGCCCAGATGCGCGCGGTTTACACCAGCATCAAGCGCACCCTAGCCGCAAACGGCGTGGGCTTCGACAGCGTCGTCAAGGAGACCATATACACCACCGACATGGACGCGCTGCTGAAGGTGGCCGATCTGCGCTTCGAGTATTACTCGAAGGAGCGCGTGCCCGCCGTCTCCTGGGTGGAGGTGCGGCGGCTCATCGATCCGGGCTTCCTGGTGGAGGTCGAGGTGGTCGCCGAGCTGCCTTGAGCGGCGTGCTGGTATCCTTGCGGCATGGTTCACAGCCTCATCGACAGGAAGTTCGAGCGCCGCCTCGCCGGTCTCGTCAACTCCGGCCAGCGGACGGTGCTGCGCGGGGGCAAGAAGGGCGTGGAGAAGGAGTCCTTGCGCGTGACGCCGGCAGGGGAAATCTCGCAGGCCCCGCATCCCCCGGCGCTCGGTGCGCCGCTCACCAACGAGAACATCACCACGGATTTTTCCGAGGCGCTCATCGAGCTGGTCACTCCGCCATTTCGCGAATCCTGGGAGCTGCTGCAGTACCTGTGCGATGTCCATCAGTTCGTCTATCGCCACCTGGACGACCAGCTGCTCTGGTCGACGAGCATGCCGGCCTCATTCGCGGGCGATGAGGGCATCCCGCTCGCGCAGTTCGGACGCTCGAACGTGGGCAAGATGAAGACGGTGTACCGGCATGGGCTGGGGATGCGCTACGGGCGCATCATGCAGGCGATATCCGGTGTGCATTTCAACTATTCGTTCCCCGTCGATTTCTGGGAGGCGCTCGAGGCCATCAACCAATCGAAACTCCCGCGCCAGGATTTCGTCTCGGAGCAGTACTTCGGGGTGCTGCGCAACTACCGCCGTTTCGGCTGGCTGGTGCTGTATCTGTTCGGCACCTCGCCCGCGGTGTCGAAGGGCTTCTTCGCGGGGCGCGAGATCAGCCTGCCCGAGCTCGACGCCGACACCGTCTACGAGCCCTACGGCACGTCGCTGCGCATGAGCGACATCGGCTATCGCAACAAGAATCAGGCGGGGGTGAGCGTCTCCGTCAACAGTGTGGATGAGTACGTGCGCGATCTTTCCAAGGCGATCGGTACGCCCTACCCGCCGTACGAGAAGCTCGGCGTGAAGGTGGGCGGGGAGTGGCGTCAGCTCAATGCCAATATTTTACAGATCGAGAACGAGTACTACAGCTACATCCGTCCCAAGCGGGTCGCGACCTCCGGCGAGCGGCCCACCAAAGCGTTGCGGCGCGCGGGTGTGGAATACGTGGAGGTACGCGCTCTCGACGTGAGCGCCTTCGACCCGGTCGGCGTCAATCAGAACAAGCTGCGCTTTCTCGAGGCCTTCCTGGCGCTCTGCGTGCTGAGCGATGCGGAGCCGATCAGCCGCAGCGAGCAGGAAAAGCTCGATGCGAATCATCTGAAGGTGGCGCGGCGCGGCCGCGAGCCGGGACTCACCTTGAGCCGGGACGGCCGCGAGGTGCCGATGGTGCAGTGGGCGCGCGAGCTTCTCGATGCCATGCAGGGGCTGTGCGAGCTGCTGGACCACGGCGAGCCGTCGCGCCCGTATCAGGCCGCGCTCGACCAGCAGCGCGCCAAGATCGACGAAGTCGAGCGGACGCCGTCCGCCCGCCTGCTCGCGGAGATGCGCGGCAGCGGCGAGAGCTTCTTCCAGCTCGCGCAGCGCATGTCGCGCATGCACAAGGACTACTTCCTGGATCTGTATCCTCCCAACGAGAGCCGTCTCGCCGAGTTCGCGCAGGCCGCCCAGCACTCCCTCGAGGAGCAGGCGCGCATCGAGGCGAGCGACAAGGTGGACTTCGACACCTACCTTGCCCACTACCTCGGAGAGTAAGCGGCGCGATAGATCTCGACCACCGGTCCCTCGCCCGCGACGCGGCTCGCGCGAAACATTCCCTCGGTGTTGAACTCCATGACGACGCGTCCTTCGCCGTCGATCGCGATGACGCCGCCCTCGCCACCTTGCGCAGGGAGCTCCTCGAGAACGACTTCGCGCACCGCCTCGGCGAGGGTGCGCTTGCCGAAGCGGACGCGCGCGCAGATGTCGTGGGCGACGGCCAGGCGAATGAACACCTCGCCGTGTCCGGTGGCCGATACGGCGCAGACGCGATCGTCCGCATAGGTGCCGGCGCCGATGATGGGCGAATCCCCGATCCGCCCGAACCGCTTGCCGGTCATGCCGCCGGTGGAGGTGGCGGCGGCCAATCGACCTGCCGCATCGGCGGCCACCGCCCCCACCGTCCCCACGTGCGAGATCGTCAAGGGCGACAGGCCGGCTTCGCCGGAACGGATGCGCTCGAGCTGCAGCCAGCGCGTCTCGGTATAGAAGTAGCTCTTCGGCACGAGTGCGAACCCGCGGGTGAGGGCGAACTCCTCGGCGCCCGAGCCCGACAGCATGACGTACTCGGAATGCTCCATCACTGCGCGCGCGAGCTCGATGGGATTCTTCACGTGAGCGAGGCCGCACACCGCCCCGGCCTTGCGCGTCGTTCCGTCCATGATGGACGCGTCCAGCTCGTTCTGTCCCTCGTGCGTGAACACGGCGCCACGGCCCGCGTTGAATAGCGGACAGTCCTCGAGCACGACCACGGCGCGTGTCACCGCCTCGAGGCTCGTGCCTCCGCGCTCGAGCACGGCGAATCCCGCAGCCAGCGCCTCGCAGAGGCCTGCGCGATAACGCGCTTCGCTCTCGGCGGTCATGTCTGCGCGCGGCAGCGTGCCCGCCCCGCCGTGAATCGCCAATCCGAACATCGAGGGTCTCCTCTGGCCGCTGGTGCGGCCCAAGGCTATCATCAAAAGCAGATGAAACCATTCCTCCAGCCGGCCGCGATCAAGAGCGTGCTCATCGCGAATCGCGGCGAGATCGCCATCCGCGTGATGCGCGCCGCCGCCGAGCTCGGCATTCGCACCGTGGCGATTCATTCGCGCGAGGACCGCTTCTCGCTGCATCGGACCAAGGCCGACGAGAGCTATCTCGTCGGCGAGGGCAAGGGGCCGATCGAGGCGTATCTCGACATCGAGGACATCGTGCGCATCGCCGTCGAGGCGCGGGTCGACGCGATTCACCCGGGATACGGGTTCTTATCCGAAAGTCCGGAGTTCGCCGAGGCCTGTGCGGCGGCGGGCCTGGTTTTCATCGGGCCGCTGCCCGACACCATGCGCCGGCTGGGCAACAAGGTCGCCGCGCGCAATCTTGCGGCGAGCGCCGGCGTGCCGGTGATGCCGGCGACGCCGCCGTTGCCCGACGATGAGGCGCGCACGCTCGAGCTCGCGCACGAGGTGGGCTTTCCGGTGATGCTCAAGGCAAGCTGGGGCGGGGGCGGCCGCGGCATGCGCATCGTCGAGGACAGCGGCGGTCTCGCCGAGGCCGTCGCCGCGGCGCGGCGCGAGGCCAAGGCGGCGTTCGGCAAGGACGAGGTGTATCTCGAGAAGCTCATCGCCCGCGCCCGGCACGTGGAAGTGCAGATTCTCGGCGACGCCCACGGCAATCTCGTGCACCTCTTCGAGCGCGACTGCACGCTGCAGCGTCGCAACCAGAAGGTGGTGGAGCGGGCGCCCGCGGTGTTCCTCTCGGATGCGGCGCGCGCGGAGCTTTGCGAGGCCGCGCTCAAGATCGGACGCGCGGTGCGCTACCGGGCGGCGGGCACGGTGGAGTTCCTGCAAGACGCGGATACCGGGAAGTTCTACTTCATCGAGGTGAACCCGCGCATCCAGGTCGAGCACACCATCACCGAATGCGTCACGGGGGTCGATCTGGTGAAGGCACAGATCCGCATCGCGGCCGGTGCCGAGATCGGCACGCCGCAAAGCGGTGTGCCGCGCCAGGAGGACATCCGCGTGACCGGCCACGCCCTGCAGTGCCGGGTGACCACCGAGGATCCGGAGAACAATTTCGTGCCCGACTACGGCACCATGACCGCTTATCGCAGTCCCGCCGGATACGGAATACGCCTCGATGCCGGGACCGCCTATGCGGGCGCGATCATCACCCGCTTCTACGACTCGCTCCTGGTGAAGGTCACTGCCTGGTCACCGACGCCCGAGGAGACCGTCGCGCGCATGCATCGCGCGCTCTGGGAATTCCGTATCCGCGGCGTCGTGACGAACCTGCGCTTTCTCGATCAGCTCATCACTCACCCGTGCTTCGCGGCGGGCGACTACACCACGCAGTTCATCGACCGCACGGCGGAGCTGTTCGTCATCCCGCGAAAGCGCGATCGTGCGACGCGGCTGCTCAAGTACATCGGCGATGTGATCGTCAACGGCAATCCGGAAGCGCGCGGCCGGCTCAAACCCAAGGCGCCGGTGTTTCCGCGGGCGCCGCGCATCGCGCTGCCCGCGCCGTCCGCGGGCACCAAACAAAAGCTGGACGAGCTCGGACCGGAACGCTTCGCCCGCTGGATGCTCGACCAGAAACGCGTGCTGATCACCGACACCGCCATGCGGGACGCTCATCAATCGCTCCTGGCAACGCGCTTTCGCACGCTCGACATGGCGCTGATCGCGCCGTATTACGCGAGTTTATTGCCGCAGCTGTTCTCGGTGGAGTGCTGGGGCGGCGCCACCTTCGACGTCGCGATGCGCTTTCTCAAGGAAGATCCCTGGGATCGGCTGGCGAGATTCCGCGAGGCGATGCCCAATCTGCTCCTGCAGATGCTGCTGCGTTCCGCGAACGCGGTCGGCTACGCCAATTACCCGGACAACGTCGTGCGCTACTTCGTCGAGCAGGGGGCCCGCGCGGGCATCGACGTCTTCCGGGTGTTCGACTGCCTGAACTGGGTCGACAACATGCGGGTGGCCATCGAAGCCGTCGTGGGCTCGGGAAAGCTGTGCGAGGCGGCGATTTGCTACAGCGGGAATCTGTCCGATCCGCGGGAGAGCAAGTACAACCTGGCGTATTACCTCGATGTCGCGCGACGGCTGAAGGGCTTGGGTGCGCACGTCATCGCCATCAAGGATATGGCGGGCCTGTGCCAGCCGCGGGCGGCCTTCGATCTCGTGAAGGCGCTCAAGGAGGAGATCGGCCTGCCGGTGCACTTCCATACGCACGACACGAGCGGCATCGCCGGGGCGAGCGTGCTCGCGGCCGTGGCGGCCGGCGCCGACGCCGTGGACGCGGCGATCGACGCCCTGTCCGGACTCACCTCCCAGCCCAACCTGGGATCGATCGTCGAGGCGCTGCGCTTCGGGGAGCGCGACTCCCAGCTCGACCCCGACCGGCTGCGCCTGATCTCCGCCTACTGGGAGCAAGTGCGGCGCGGCTATGTGGCGTTCGAGAGCGACATCCGCTCGGGCGCTTCGGAAGTCTACGTGCACGGCATGCCGGGCGGGCAGTACACCAATCTCAAGGAGCAGGCCCGATCGCTCGGGATCGAAGAGCACCGCTGGTCGGAGGTGGCGGGCGCCTACTCGCAGGTCAACGAGATGTTCGGCGACATCATCAAGGTCACGCCGACCTCCAAGGTGGTGGGCGACATGGCGCTCACGATGGTCACCGGCGGGCTCACGCGCGAGGACGTGCTCGACCCGCGCGTCGACATCGCGTTTCCCGAATCGGTGGTGCAATTGTTCCGCGGCGAGCTCGGCCAGCCCGTCGGGGGATTTCCACGCGAGCTCCAGAATAAGGTGCTTGCGGGCAGGCCGCCCCTGACGGTGCGTCCGGGCGAGCTGCTCCCGACGGTGGATCTCGCCGCCGAGCGCGGCGCGGTCGAGAAGAGGATCGGGCGCGCGGTCACGGACACGGAGCTCGCCTCGCACCTCATGTATCCCAAGGTGTTTGCGGATTACGCGGCGGAGCGAGCCACTTACGGCGACGTCGGTACCTTGCCCACCTCGGTGTTCTTCTATGGCATGGAGCCGGGTCAGGAGATCAGCATCGATCTCGAGCGCGGCAAGAGCCTGATCGTGAGATACGTCGCCACGAGCGATGCCCACGAGGACGGCACGCGCACGGTATTCTTCGAGCTCAACGGCCAGCCGCGGCCGCTGCGCGTGCCGGACCGCAGCCAGGTGGCGAAGCGGCCGCCGCCGCGCAAGGTCGAGCCCGGCAACTTGAAGCAGGTCGGGGCGCCCATGCCCGGCACGATCGGCACGGTCGCGGCGCGCGCCGGCATGAAGTTCGCGCGCGGCGACGTGCTGCTCACGCTCGAGGCGATGAAAATGGAGACCACCGTGCGTTCGGAGCAGGACGGGACCGTCCGGGAAGTGCTCGCCAAGCCCGGGATGAGCGTCGACGCCAAGGATCTATTGGTCGTCTTCGAGTAGATTCTGCCGCTCGGGCACCGTGACCTCGAGTCCATCGAGCGCGGCCGCGACATGAATTTGGCAGCTGAGGCGGCTATTGGCGCGCGGCTCCCAGGCGTTCTCGAGCATCCCCTCCTCCATGTCCTCGCGCGGCTCGAGCTTCTCGAGCCACTGCGGCGCGACATACACGTGGCAAGTTGCGCATGCACAAGCTCCGCCGCATTGCGCGACGATCCCGTCGATGCCGTGCTGGCGGGCGAGTTCCATCACGGTGACCCCCTCCGGCGCGGGCACCTCGCGCCGCGCTCCGCCGCGCTCCACGAACACGATCAGCGGCATCAGACCGCTTCCTTCAACGATCTCTGCGGGTCCGCGAGCTTGTCGAGATTCGGACGCGCGCGCGCGGCGATCAGCTTGCGCGCGGCGACGTAGTCCTTGGGGTGGTTGATCGCCTCCACGGCGAGCAGCTCGCCGCCCTGCAGGTAGCAGACGCTGAAGCTGCGCGCAGCAGGATCGCCCCGCAGCACCTGCTGATCGAAGCCCGATGAGAGCCCGACGATGAGCAGCTTGTTGTCGAACTGATCCGACCAGAACCAGGGTACGCGGTCGTGCACGGTGGGCCGGCCGAGCAGGTTGAGCGCGGCCGTCTTCGACTGCTCGAATGCATTGTCGACCGATTCGAGCCGCACGCGCATTTCGAAGCGCAGCGAGGGATGGTGGGTGCAGTCGCCGGCGGCATAGATGGCCGCATCGCTGGTGCGGCAGTACTCATCGACCGTGATGCCGTTCTCGCAGGCAAGACCCGCCTCGGCCGCGAGCTCGAAGTTGGGTACGGCTCCGACCCCGACCACCAGCAAGTCCGCCTCGTAAGCGCTGCCGTCTGCGCAGACGACCCGCTCGACGCGCTGCGTACCCTCGAGCCGCACCACCCGCGTGTTGCAGATGATCTTGATCCCCTGGGTACGGTGCTCGTGCGCAAAGTATTCCGATACGCTCGAGGCCACCACGCGATTCATCACGCGATCGGCCATCTCGAGCACCGTCACCGCGCAGCCGAGCTTGCGTGCCGTGGCGGCCGTCTCGAGGCCGATGTAGCCGCCTCCGATAATGACGACCCGGCCGCCGGGTTTCAGCCCCGGCCGCATGGCCGCAACGTCCCCGATGCCGCGCAGGTAATGCACCCCCGCGAGCTCCGCGCCCGGACAGGTGAGAAGGCGCGACTTCGCCCCGGTGCAAAGCATCAGCCGGTCATAGGCGAGCGTCTCGCCGTTCGACAACGACACTTGGCGCGCGGCGGCGTCGATGCGCGTTGCGCGTTGACCGAGCTTGAGCTCGACGCGGTGCTGGTCGTAGTAGGCCTGATGACGGAAGAATAGCCGGTCCTCGGTCATCTCCCCGGCGAGGTATTGCTTCGACAGCGGCGGGCGTTGATAAGGCAGGTGGGGCTCGTCGCCGATGAGCACCAGCCGCCCGGCAAAACCCTCGCGGCGCAGGGAGTCGACGGCCTGCGCACCCGCCTGGCCGCCGCCGAGAATGAGAATTGTCGAGATCATGAGATTCCTTGGACTGCCCGGACGGTCCGGCGCGCCACCTTTATAGCCGGTCTGCGGCCCCCCGTTAAGCCGCGGGGCCGCGCCGCCCCGCCGACCAGATGGTCGTGCCTGGCGGCCGGAATCGTAATAGGATTATCCCGACGACCCAACGCGGAGCGGAGTCCTCAATGAAACTGATCACTGCCATTATCAAGCCCTTCAAGCTCGACGATGTGCGCGCGGCGCTGTCCGAGATCGGCGTGTCGGGCATGACGGTCACCGAGGTCAAGGGCTTCGGCCGACAGCGCGGCCACACCGAGCTGTACCGCGGGGCGGAATACGTCGTCGATTTCGTACCGAAGACGCGCATCGAAGTGGCGGTCAAGAACGAGCTGGTGGACCAGGTGATCGAGGCGATCGTGGGAGCCTCCAAGACGGGAAAGGTCGGGGACGGCAAGATATTCGTCACGGACATCATCCGGGTCCTGCGCATCCGGACCGGCGAGACCGACAACGCCGCACTCTAAAGCGCGGGGGCGGAGCAGCCCTCAGGACGCTTCCTCGTCGGGAGCGTCCCGCTTACGCCGCTGCCAGAGCCACAAAAACCCGATGCAGACCGCGAAGTTAAGGACCCACCAACCGAGCTGACGCGAGCTGCCCTTATCCTCGGCCGGCTCGGGACTCGCCGCGGGCTGCAGCGTGCCTTCGAGATCCTGCCGCGTCCCGCTCGAGGTGACCTCGATCCGCACAGCCGCCGCGCCCGGGAGGGCGAGATCCGGGGTCTCGACCGCATAGCCTCCGTCCGCGAGCGCCGTTGCGGGGTGTTCCGCGCCGCGCAGCACCAGCGCGACCTCGGCGTCGCGCACCGGCGCATTGTCTTCGAGGCGGCTCAAGTGGATGGTCATGTGCTCGCCACGCACGGTGCCCACGGCGAGCAGGTGCGCGGAGCGCGCCTCGACGCGCGCGGCGGCGGAGGCGGCTGAGAGCGCGGGGGCGGCGGAGGAAGCCATGAATCCCCAAGCCGATGCGGCGGCGAGGGCAATGCTGCCGATCCGCGCGCGCGCACTCGAGGCGCGCGGCGCACGCGTTTCATTCACAGCATCCAACCCACGATACCCATGGTGATGCCGCTGATTGCACAGAGCACGCCGAAGACCGGAAAGAAGTCATTGCGCGCGAGGAAGTACAGCGAGGTCAGCACGAGGCCGAGCTCGAGCAGCCCCTCGCCGATGTCGAATCGGAGCGCGCGCTTTTCCTCGAGCTCGGTCTTGTCTTCCGCCGCGCGGGCGCGCGCCTCCAGATCCTTGGTTTCGCCGAGCTCCTTGTCGCGGGCCGCCCGCAGCTTCTGCTCCGCATCCGCGGCCTTTGCGGCATCGGGGGCGAGGGTCTCGAGGACCGAGAGGGCGGCATCGCTCACGTTCGCGCGTATCTTCTTCGCCTGGTAAAACGCCCACGCGTCGTTGGCCCCCGTGCGCTCGATGACGGCCTGAGTGTGCGCACGATGCGACGCGATCGTCACCACCGAGAGAAATATTCCGATCACGCCCACGAGGATTCCCACCACGCGGGTCTTGGGATCGGCGGCATGCTCCGGCGTCACTTCGATTTCAGTCATTGGAGTTGAGCGATCCTCTTTCTCGACTTCATTTGACGGCGTGCAGGCGCGGATTCGAGCGGGAGATGCCGAGCGCACCGCTGCGTACGACCTCCACGATCTCTCCGAATGCCGACACGTTGGCGATGAACTCGCCTATTTCGACCTCGGTGCCCGCGAGCTCGATGATGAAGCTCGACGGATTGGACGAGAGCACCTTGCCGCCGGCGCGGCGCAGCAGCGCGCCGACGGCCTCGGCGTCCGCGGCCTTGAGATGCAGCTTGACCAGCAGGAGCTCGCGCGCCAGATGATCGCCGCTGGTCATGTCCTCCACCGAGACGACGTCGATGAGCTTGGAGAGCTGGGCGTTTATCTGGCTGATGACGGCATCGGAGCCGCTGGTGACCAGCGTGACGCGCGATACGGTGGGATCGTTGGTGGGCGCGACCGAGAGCGACTCGATGTTGTAGCCGCGGCTCGATATGAGGCCGGTGACGCGCGTGAGCGCACCCGCCTCATTTTGCAACAGTAACGCAATGAGATGCCGCATGCGCGAAGGATACGGGAGGGCGGCACTTGGGCGCCAGGGCGAGAACTGCTAGGCTTTTGACGTGAAAGACCGCATCGACATGCTGAATCAGGACGCTCACCCACTGGCAGGTGCCAGCATGACGGGTGCGGACATGCTCGTCCAGGTGCTGGCCGACGAGGGCGTGGACACGATTTTCGGCTACAGCGGCGGCGCCATATTGCCGATCTACGACGCGGTGTTTCGCTACAACCAGGAGCACGGCTCGGCCATGCCCCTGGTCGTGCCCGCGAACGAGCAGGGCGCCGGATTCATGGCGGCGGGCTATGCGCGCGCCAGCGGACGCGTCGGCGTCGCGCTGGTCACCTCGGGCCCCGGCGCGACCAACACGGTCACGCCGGTGCGCGATTGCCAGGCCGACTCGGTGCCCATCGTGGTCATCTGCGGCCAGGTTGCGACGACGGCCATCGGCACCGACGCATTCCAGGAAGCGCCCGTGCCGAGCATCATGGGCGCGGTCGCCAAGCACGTTTTCCTGGTCACGGACCCGACCAAGCTCGAGGCGACGGTGCGCACCGCATTCGAGATCGCACGCACCGGCCGGCCCGGTCCCGTGGTACTGGACGTCCCCAAAGACGTGCAGAACTGGACGGGGATCTTCAACGGGTCCGGCCGGCTGCCGATTCCCGGTTACCGCCAGCGCATGAAGCGTCTGCAGGCGAACAAGCTATCGGACGAAGCGTGCGCCGCGTTCTTCGAGGCGCTCGAGGCCGCGAAGCGTCCGCTCATCTACGCGGGCGGCGGCGTGATCAATGCCGCGGCCGCGCGGCCTTTGCGCGAGTTCGTCGCGGACCAGCAAATCCCGGTGGTGACCACGCTCATGGGCATCGGCGCGGTCGACACGGCGCACCCGCTGTCGATGCGCATGCTCGGCATGCACGGCGCCGCGTTCGCGAACTATGCCGTGGAGGACTGCGATTTCCTCATGGCCGTGGGCGCGCGATTCGACGATCGCGTGGCCGGCAATCCGCCGAAGTTCGCGAGCCGGGCGAAGTTCATCGCGCATCTGGACATCGACGCCTCGGAGATCAACAAGGTCAAGCGCGTCGATTGGAGCCACGTAGGCGAGCTCAACGATGCGCTGGTGAACCTCATCGACTACGCCAAGCGCAAGAAGATCAAGCACGAATGGCCGGAATGGCGCGTGCGCTGCGAGGAGCTCAGGCGCAAGCACGCGATGAACTACGATCGCGCGAGCCCGTTGATCCAGCCGTATTACGTGATCGAGGAGATCAACAAACTCACGCGCGGCGAGGCGATCATCACGACCGGCGTGGGCCAGCACCAGATGTGGGCTGCGCAGTACTTCGATTTCTCGAACCCGCGGCTCTGGCTCACTTCGGGCAGCATGGGCACGATGGGATTCGGATTGCCAGCCGCAGTGGGTGCGCAGTTCGCGCAGCGCTCGCGCCTGGTGATCGATATCGACGGCGATGCCAGCATCCGCATGAATCTGGGAGAGCTCGAGACCGTCACCACCTACGATCTGCCGGTGAAAGTGGTGGTGCTCAACAATTGCGGCGACGGCATGGTGAAGCAGTGGCAGAAGCTCTTCTTCAAGGGCCGCCTGAGCGCGAGTGACAAGAGCCTGCACACCAAGGATTTCGTCAAGGCGGCCCTTGCCGACGGGTTTAAGTACGCGGTGCGCCTCGACAAGAAGGCCGACGTGCCGCGGGTGGTCGCTGAGTTCGTGAGTTTTCCGGGGCCGGCGTTCCTCGAGGTGATGATCGATCAGGATGCGGGCGTCTATCCGATGGTGGGCCCCGGACAGGCCTACGATGAGATGATCACGGGCGAGCACATCGCATCGCGCACCGAGGTGGAGATCAAGCCGCCCGACGCCTCGAAGATGTTCTAGCCGGGCGGGCGCATGCACGCCGCGCCGGGCCTAGCCGGCCGCGCCGGCTACCAGGCGCCGCTGTTCGGCATGCTGAGCCACGGCTCGGCCGGCTTCAAGGACGCTCCCTGCTGCAGCAGCTCGACGGAAATTCCGTCGGGGGAGCGGACGAAGGCCATGCGCCCGTCGCGCGGCGGGCGATTGATGGTCACGCCGTGCTGCGCCAGGCGCTCGCAGGTCGCGTAGATGTTCTCGACGGCGTAGGCCAGATGGCCGAAATTGCGGCCCCCGCCATAGGTCTGCGGATCCCAGTTGTGCGTGAGCTCGACTTGCGCGCTCTCGTCGCCCGGGGCAGACAAGAACACCAGTGTGTAGCGCCCCTGGGGATAGTCGCGGCGCGACAATTCGGCCAGCCCGAGCGCGTCTCGATAGAAGCGCAGGGATTGCTCGATATCGGTCACGCGGACCATCGTATGCAGATACTTCATGGCAAACTCTCGCGAAGTGGCGCCCGGAATATGGGCGCGAATCTGGAGCAATCCATGCACAAAAGCAAATTGAGCGGCTTCATCATCGATTGCAGAACGAATGACCTCGAGGCCGCCGCCGCGTTCTGGAGCCGCGCCCTCGGGATGCCGGTACACGAACTGCCCGGGAGCGAGAACGACTCCTACCGCGGATTGACCGATGCGCAGCACGGACTCGACATCGAGGTCCAGACGGTGGATCACCCGAGCCGGGTGCATCTGGACATCGAGACCGACGATATCGACGCGGAGGTGCTCCGCCTCGAGGGGCTCGGCGCAAAGAAGCTCGAGCACGTGAAGGGCTGGTGGGTGATGGAGGCTCCGACCGGGCAGCGTTTTTGCGTGGTGCGCGCGCGCAAGCCGGATTTCGAACGGCGGGCGAACACGTGGCGATAGCGGCCGGTTTGTTGCAGATGTGTCACAAAAGTGACAGCGGTTTGACATAGCGCAGTATCACATGATTTTTACGCCAGATTCCCTTGAACTAACTGCTGACAGTGTTACGCTTCTCGACAGCGGAGTCGCAGCGCTGTTGTCTTTAGTTACTTAATTGCAACAGATGGCTCACTCAAAGAAGGTCGAGCGCAGGCACTCTTGTGCGGCGTATCTTCCGCTTACGGACGTGCCGGGTCTTTACTCAGCACCTGTTCCCCTACCTCCCCGGCTCGTCCGGGGATACTTTTATCCGAGGCCACCATGGCAGTGACGGACGGCTTCATGGGGGCGGTCGGCCGCACGCCGCTCATTCGACTCAACTCCTTCAGCGAGGAGACGGGCTGCGAGATTCTCGGCAAGGCCGAGTTCATGAATCCGGGCGGCTCGGTCAAGGACCGTGCGGCGAAGTGGATCGTGCTCGATGCCGAGAGACGCGGCGTGCTCAAGCCCGCGGGCACGGTGGTGGAGGGCACGGCCGGCAACACCGGCATCGGGCTCGCTCACGTCTGCAATGCCCGGGGCTACAAGTGCGTCATCGTCATGCCGGACAATCAGGCGCCGGAGAAATACCAAATCATCGAGACCCTCGGAGCGGAGCTGCGCAAGGTACCCGCCGTCCCCTACAGCAACCCGAACCAGTATCAGAAAGTGGCCGGACGGCTGGCGGCGGAGCTTCCGGGCGCGATCTGGGCCAATCAGTTCGACAACACCGCCAACCGGCTCGCGCATTTCGAATCCACGGGTCCCGAGATCTGGAACGACACCGGCGGAAAGATCGATGCCTTTTGCGCGGCCACCGGCACCGGCGGCACGCTCGCCGGCGTGGCGGCGTATCTCAAGTCGATGTCGCCGGGCATCCGCATCGTGCTGGTCGATCCGCCGGGCAGCGCCCTCTTTCACTACGTGAAGGACGGCGAGCTCAAATCCGATGGCGGCTCCTCGATCACCGAGGGCATCGGCACGGGCCGCGTCACGGCCAATCTCGAAGGAGCGCCGATCGACGACGCGCTGCGCATCTCGGACGCAGAGACGGTGCGCTTCGTGTATCGCCTGCTGCGTGAGGAAGGATTGCTGCTCGGGAGCACGGCGGGCATCAACGTCGCGGCGGCGGTGCGGACAGCCCGCGAGCTCGGGCCCGGACACACCATCGTCACCGTGCTGTGCGACGGCGGCGCCAAGTATCAATCGCGGCTGTTCAACAAGGCGTGGATCGAGGAGCGCGGCTTCGGCGACGCCCTCGTCTAGCCAAGCTAGCGAGGCGCCCCCGCTAAGCGCTTTCGGAGACGCTCGCCGGCGCGTCGCCGCCGAACCAGGCGAGCTCGGCATGCAGGGCCGCCACCTCGCCCACGATCAGGAGGGCCGGCGATGCGATGCCTTGCGAGCGCGCCGACGCGGCGATGCTCGCAAGCGTTCCCAGAACGACTCGCTGCTCGGGCAACGTGCCCTGGGAGATGAGCGCGGCTGGACGATCGGGCGGCGCGCCATGCAGTGTGAGCTGCTCGACGATGCGCTCGAGCCGCGTGAGTCCCATATAGAACACGACGGTGGCCCGATCCGCCGCGAGGGCCCGCCAGTCCGGCTCGCGGCCGTCCTCGCCGGCGTGGCCGGTCACCAGGGAAAGGCTCTGCGCATGGTCGCGATGCGTGAGCGGAATGCCGGCGTAGGCGGCACAGGCGCTCGCTGCGGTGATGCCGGGAATGACGGAGTAGGCGATGCCCGCGCGCGCGAGCGCCTCGAGTTCCTCGCCGCCGCGGCCGAACACGAACGGATCGCCGCCTTTGAGCCGCACCACCCGCCGGCCTGCGCGCGCGTGCTCGATGAGCCGGTCGTTGATCCACCCCTGGGTCGTGCCGGCGCCGCCCGGAGACTTGCCGACGCAGATTTTCACGGCATCGCGCCGCGCGAGCTCGAGCACGGCGTCGGATACCAGCCGGTCGTGCAGGATGACGTCGGCGTCGCTGAGCGCACGCAGCGCCTTCAAGGTGAGTAGCTCCGGATCGCCCGGACCTGCGCCCACCAGCGCGACGCGCCCGGCCGCGGGCGCTCCCGCGCCGCCCGCGGCGAGCAGCCGCTGAGCGAGCCGTTCGGCCCCGCGCACGTCGCCCGCGACGAACCGCTCGGCGGCCGGCCCATCAACCAGCATCTCGAAATAGCGGCGCCGTGCGGCCGTCCCGCGCAGCCTGCGTCGGCTGGCCGGCCGCAGACGCCGCAGCCACAAAGCGAGCTCCCCGATGCGCGCGGGGATGAGCGCCTCGAGCCGCTCGCGCCAGCGGCGCGCGAGCACGGGCGAGGCGCCCGCGCTCGATATGGCTATGAGCACGGGATCGCGGTCCACGATCGCAGGCACGATGACCCGCGATGCCTCCCGATCGTCGACCACGTTGACGGGAATCGCGCGCGCCTCGCACAGCGAGGCAATCCAGCGGTTCGAAGCGCGCCGGCCCGTGGCGACGATCGCCAGGCGCACTCCCGCGAGATCTGCCGGGACGAATTCGCGCCGCACGACGGCGAGGGCGCCTGCCGCGGCGCGCGCCTCCAGCTCGGGAACGATATGCGGTGCGACGAGGGTGATCGCCGCACCCGCCCGTTCGAGCAATGCCGCCTTGCGCAGCGCCACCTCGCCGCCGCCGACGATGAGGACCTTCTGCGAGCGCAGATCGAAGAAGAGCGGGAAGTACTGCAAGGCGGCTTAGCTTACGCCGGATTGCCGGCCCGGGCCGCAGCCATTGCAAACAATCGCTTATGAGCACATACACTTTCGTGCTAGCGGCGGCGGCCGCGATCCCGGCAGACGACGCCCCGGCAACCTATAGTAAGTGCATGATCGATCCCGCTCAGTCGATTTCCGGCTTCGCCGTCGGCGTGATCGTCGGGCTCACCGGCGTCGGCGGCGGGGCGCTCATGACGCCGCTCCTCATGCTGCTGTTCGGCATTCACCCCGCGACCGCCGTCGGCACCGATCTGTTGCAAGCCGCCGTCACCAAGGCGGGCGGCACCTACGTCCACGCCCGTCACGGACGCGTCGACTGGCGCATTACGGGACTGCTAGCGGCCGGCAGCATTCCGGCCGCCATTCTCACCGTCCTCGGCTTGCAGCATTTCGCCGGCGGCCTCGGCGGCTCACGCATCATCACGCTCGTGCTCGGCTGCGCGCTCGTGCTCACGGCGTGCGCGCTCGCGCTGCGCCCGCAACTGCGCCGCCTGTCGCGCACGCCTGCAATCCCGGTGCCGCGGCCCCCGGCGCTGACCGCGGCGGCCGGAGTGGTGCTCGGCTTCGTGGTCACCGTCACCTCGGTGGGAGCCGGCGCGCTCGGGGTCACGGCGCTATTTCTGCTCTATCCGCAGCTCAAGACCTCGCGCATCGTCGCATCGGACCTGGCGCACGCCGTGCCGCTCACGCTGGTCGCAGGGGTCGGGCACTGGATGTTCGGCAGCGTCGACTTTCATCTGCTGCTGTCGCTGCTGGTGGGCTCGCTGCCGGGTATCTACATAGGCAGCCACTTCGTGGGGCGCATTCCCGAGGCGCTGCTGCGCTGGATCCTGGCCGCCGTATTGCTGCTGGTCGGCATCAAGCTGATCGCCCTCTAGAATTCTTATATCCTACGACACATGAAGTTCCAGCAACTGCGCTACCTCGTGGCGGTCCACGAGAACGGGCTCAACATCACGGCCGCTGCAAGGCAGTTGCACACCTCGCAGCCCGGCGTCAGCCGGCAGCTGAAGCTCCTCGAGGAGGAGCTCGGATTTCAGCTCTTCGAGCGCGAGGGCCGCGCGCTCACCCGCACCACTCCCGCCGGGGAGGAGATCATCTCGCGCGCGAGCAGCATCTTGCGCGAGATGAACAACATCCGGCGCACGTCCGCCGAGCTGCGCAAGGCCGACGGCGGTACGCTGTCCATCGCCACCACGCACACGCAGGCCCGTTACGTGCTGCCGGAGGTGATTCGCGCGTTTCGACTCAAGTACCCGAAGGTGCGGCTGCACCTGCATCAGGGCACCTCGGAGCAGATCGCGGAAATGGTGGCCCGCGATCGGGTGGATTTTGCGATCGCCACCGGCTCAGAGGAGTTGTTTCCTCATCTGGTGCGCTTGCCGGTATATCGCTGGCACCGCGCCGTGGTCGTGCCGAGGGGCCACGCGCTCGAGTCGGCGGGAAAGCTCACCTTGAAAAAGCTGGCGGGCTATCCCATCGTCACGTACGTGTTCAGCTTCTCGGGCCGCTCGTCGCTTCCGGCGCTGTTCGAGACGGCGGGACTGTCGCTGGACGTGGCGCTCACCGCCCGCGACTCGGACGTGATCAAGACGTACGTGCGCATCGGCTTGGGCGTCGGCATCCTGGCGCGGCTCGCGATCGATCCGGCCGCCGACCAGGATCTCGCGGTGCTCGATGCCGCCCACCTGTTCGAAGGGCACACGACCTGGGTCGGATTTCGCCGCGGCGCTCTGCTGCGGGCTTACATGTACGAGTTCATCGAACTGCTCGCTCCGCACCTGCCGCGCAAACTGGTACGCGAGACGGAGAAGGCGGAGACGCAGGAGGACGCGGAGCGCGTCTTCGAGGGGCTCAGCATCCCAGTGCGCGACAATCCATGAGCGCGCCTCGGCGCCGCTATCGGTGGCGCAACGCCGTGCGCAGACCCAAGTCGTTCGCGGGTTGATAGGCGGCCGAGAAGGTGTGCAGCGCCGCCACGGCGCCCTCGAACTCTGCCTCGGGCAGCTCGAAGCTGTTGAAGCCGCAGCGCGCCAACAGAAATACCTGGTCGCGGCGGATCGCGCCCCGCGCCCGCAGCTCGCGGGCGAAGCCCCAACGCTCGCGCAGCAGCCTTCCCTGAGTGTAGCCGCGGCCTTCGCTCAGGGTGGGAAACTCAGCCGCCACGAGGGCCAGGCGAGCGAGATCGGGCACGAGCTCCTGCTCATCGTCGGCAGGAGCGAGAATCACGCCGAGCGGCCCCGAACGCGCGAGCCAGCGCCCACGATCGGCGCGCCACTCCGCCAGAGGGAGCATCAACGCGGTATCGTCGGCGACGGGCCCTTCAGCCGGCGTACGCCACTCGTCCACGACGGTCTCGCCGTCACGCAGCAGCCGGCGCGGCATACACCCTTTCCTTGAACGGCTTGATGCCCAGCCGGCGCACCGTATCGATGAAGCGCTCGTCGGGATGGCGCTGCCGTACATAGACCTCGAGCAGGCGAGCGAGCGTCTCGGGCACGTCGCGTTTCGCCACCGAAGGCCCTATCACGCTACCGAGCGAGGCGTCGGTGCCGGCTGCGCCGCCGATGGTGATCTGGTACCACTCCTCGCCACCCTTGTCGACGCCGAGAATCCCGATGGCGCCCACATGGTGATGACCGCAGGCGTTCATGCAGCCGGACATCTTCAGATCGATCTCGCCCAGATCGTAGAGGTAGTCGTAGTCGTCGAAGCGCTCGTTGATGAGCTTCGCCACCTCGATCGAGCCCGCATTGGCGAGACTGCAAAAGTCGAGCCCCGGGCAGCAGATCATGTCGGTCAGCGTGCCGATGTTGGGCGTTGCGAGTCCCGCCTGCTCGAGAGCCCGCCACAGCTCGAGCGTCTTGCCCTGCTCGACATCTCCGAGCACCAGATTCTGTGCATAGGTGACGCGCACCTCGCCGAAGCTGTAGCGATCGGCGAGATCTGCGATGAGATCCATCTGCGCGTCGGTCGCATCGCCCGGCGCCACGTCGGGCTTCTTCAGCGATACGAACACGATGCGATAGCCGGGTATCTTGTGCTCGTGCGTGTTGTAGCGGTACCAGGCGCGAAACGCCGCTTCCTGCCCCGCGGCCGGATCGGTGTCCGCGAGCGCCCGATAGGAAGGCGGGGTGAAGAAGGCGCGTATCCGCTCGATCTCCTCCACCGGCGTGCGCGGCCCGTGATCCTTGAACGATTCCCACTCCGCCTCGACGCGCCGGCGAAATTCCTCGATGCCGAGCGACTTCACCAGAATCTTGATGCGCGCCTTGTGAATGTTGTCCCGCCTGCCTTCGCGGTTATAGATGCGCAGGATCGCCTCGAGGTAGGACAGCAGGTGCTCGCGGGGCAAGAAACTCCTGATGACCTGGCCGATGATGGGCGTGCGGCCGAGTCCGCCCCCGACGAGGATCTCGAAGCCGGGCTCGCCTTGGGGACCGCGCGCGATGTGCACGCCGATGTCGTGCAGCTGCGAGGCGGCTCGATCGCGCGGCGCCCCGGTCACCGCGATCTTGAACTTGCGCGGCAAGTAAGTGAACTCGGGATGAAAGGTCGACCACTGCCGGATGATCTCGCACCAGGGCCGCGGATCCTCCAACTCGTCCGGCACGACACCGGCGAGGGGATCCGAGGTGACGTTGCGGATGCAATTGCCGCTCGTCTGGATGGCGTGCATCTCGACGGCCGCGAGATCGGCCAGAATGTCCGGCACGTCCTCGATCCGCGGCCAGTTGTACTGAATGTTCTGGCGCGTGGTGAAATGACCGTAGCCGCGGTCGTAACGGCGCGCGATCGATCCGAGCGTGCGCAGCTGCGTCGAGGAGAGAAGTCCGTACGGGATGGCGACGCGCAGCATGGGCGCGTGGCGCTGGATGTAAAGCCCATTGCGCAGCCGCAAATGCCGAAATTCATCGTCGGATAGCTCGCCTGCGAGAAAACGCCGAGTCTGGTCGCGAAATTGCGCCACACGCTCCTCGACCAGCGTTTTGTCGATGACATCGTAGCGGTACATCACACTACTGTAATGCAAGCCCTCGCCGCCGGCACGCGTCATAACCGCCAGGCATGAACTCATAATCCAACGTTTCCTGATCTAGCCGGTCTCTCGCGCAGCGAAAAACCGGCTGGTTCGGGCCAGGCGTCGCACTTTCGGCACCGGGCTCGCAAAAGCGTGAATCGCTCGGCAGAGGATTGACGCGGTTGCGGGCAGCATCCCACCGGTTACATAAGGTTAGAACCGTGCCCAAAAGCCTTCCGGTAGCAAAGGATCTGGTGGAACTGGTCGTCGCGCCGGACAGTTATCACGTTTCCCCTGAACCCATGCTGCTCGTCGCCGAATTGCATGGGGCGCTCGGGCTGTGCCTGCACGACGAGGGGCGCGGCGTCGGCGGACTTCTGCACTTGAAGTTCATCGGCGGGACCGGCCGCCCGAGCGACGTCACCGACAATACTTTGAGCTCCGTGCTCGCAGTGCTCGATCGCTTCAAGCGCGGCGTTCTGGGGAGTGCGAATTTATCCAAGCGCGACGACATTCAGGCCCGCATCCTGGCGCACGCCCTGCCGCCCACCGGGGTACCCGAGCCGACGGCCTCGCTGGTCGATCTCATCCAGGCCGACCTCGCCGACACTAAGATCTACTGCGGGTCGCAAACCATCCGCAGAACCGAGATGCTGCGCGTTTGCTTTCAGCCCTTCGAGGGCCGCGTCTGGGTGTGCGCCCCGAGCACCCTGGGTGCGTCCGCGGCGCGGCGATCGGCGAGTTGACCTGCCCGCGCCGCGCGCTTCGTTGTAAGCTTTCCTGAATTTCACCAGAGGTGCGGCATGCGAATGGCCATGCTGGCGGGGGCGTGCATTCTGGCGGCGTGCGCGAGCGAGCGGCTCGCTACCGCGCCGCCGTCGGGTGTGGACTTGAGCGGACGCTGGACGCTCGATGAGGCGGAGAGCGACGACGCGCAGCGGCTGATGCAGAGTCAGCTGGCGGCGGCGACCGCCAATGCGAGCGGCAGCGGCCAGACCTCGCCGGGACGTCGAGGTGCGCGCGGCGCGGGCCCCACGGCTTTGGGACCGGTCATGCCGCCGGTTACCGTGCTCGATGAAGGTCTGCGCTGGCCCGGCAAGGACGTATCGATCAGGCAGTCGGGCACCCTGGTCACGTTCTCGAGCGGCGGTAACGTCCGCGATTGTCAGGTGGCTCCGGGCAAGGCGGCGGCGCATGCCTCTGTCGCGACCCGCGGCCGCGGCGATGCACCGCCCCCCCGCTGCGGCTGGGATCAGGGAACGCTGGTGGTGCAGTCGGGGGAACCGGAGGAGGACCACCCGCCCTACGAGCAGCGCTTCAGCGTCTCCTCGGACGGCCAGCGGCTGGTGGAGGTCATCCTGTTCAAGGGCGGGCGCTCCGAGGGTTTCACCGCCTCGCGGGTGTGGAATCGTGTGCCGCCGCCGCCGTCGGCGATGTCCACGCCGGCGCGACAATAAAGTCGGTGCAGCCCGGTGGAGCAATAAAAAAGCCGGGCAGAGCCCGGCTTTCAAGTCCCCATGCCTATCGCGGCGCTTTGTTGGTTCGCGCGCTGGCGACGTTCGGTCTGTTTTACTTCCCCGTGGTATTGCGTTCCTGCAACACTGTAGCGTCGCGCAGGCCGCGAAGCTAGTGTTCTTGTAAAGAAATGCCAAAAAATTATTGTGACTTGAAAGCAACAGACGCGGGGTCGAGGCGGGCGCTGAATTGAGGGTAGGCCGCTTGCGCTGAAGGCGGCGGCCGATCGATTATGCTTGTATCTTGACCTCGATCCGGAGATTTTTCGATTGGCCAAGCCGCCCAAGCCATCGGTCCTACCGCAGACCGCGGTTAGGACACGCCGCGCCTACTTCGACTGCAGATTCGGACAGCTGCATGTGCGCACCGCCTTTCCGGCCACGGGAGGGTTCGATGAGCAGGTCACCCTGATCTGCTTGCATTCGCGCGAGGGATCGAGCCGCGGCTTTGCCCGGTTCCTGCCCGAAATTGCCGACGACCGGTCGGTATATGCGCCGGATCTGCCGGGATTCGGCGAGTCCGACCCGGCCCCGAGCGCGACCTTCGCGGATGCCGCGCGCGCCGTGCTCGATCTGGCCGGCGATCTGCGGTTGCGCCAGGTGGACGTTCTCGGCGTCGGTTTCGGGGCTGCCGTCGCCCTGGAGCTCGCCGCGAGCCGGCCGGACCTCGTTCGCCGTCTGGTGCTGGTAGGCACGCCCCCCATGGACCGCGCTCCCCCGGTGAAGCAGCCGAGCCTGGTAATCCGCCTCAAGGCGGATCCCAACGAAGCCCACTGGAACCCGGCGGTGCTGTCTGCGGCGCGGATCACGGAGCCGCCCAGCGCCGCGCCGGATCCCTTCGATGCGGACGCCGCAGCGCTCGCCAAGCAGATCAGTGTTTTCCTCGACAGCTAGGTGCGCCTCAACAAGTACATCAGCGAGACGGGCGTTTGCTCCCGGCGCGAGGCCGACAAGTGGATCAGTCAGGGACGGGTCACGCTGAACCATGTGCCCGCGACGCTCGGCCACAAGGTGGCGCCGGGCGATGAGGTGCGCATCGACGGCAATCTCATCGGCGCCAAGAAGCAGGCCATCTACATCGCGCTCAACAAGCCCGTCGGGATCACCTGCACGACCGAGGCGCACGTCGAGGACAACATCGTCCGGCTCGTGGGTCACAGCGAGCGAATCTTTCCGGTGGGGCGGCTGGACAAGGAGTCAGAAGGCTTGATTTTGCTCACCAACGACGGCGACATCGTCAACGAGGTCCTGCGTTCCGAGAACGAGCATGAAAAGGAATACATCGTGTCGGTGAATCGGCCGATCACGGATCTGTCGCTGAAGATGCTCGCGACCGGCGTGAAAATCATGGGGGTGACCACCAAGCCCTGCAAGGTCGAACGCCTCGATGCCGAGACCTTTCACATGGTGCTGACGCAAGGACTCAATCGGCAGATCCGCCGCATGTGCTCGGCGCTCGGCTACCGTGTGCGGCGTTTGAAACGGGTGCGCATCATCAACATCCACATCGGCGCGCTGCGCACCGGCGAGTGGCGCTACTTGAGCGAGTCCGAGGTCGAAGGTTTGCTCTCACGCGGTGCGTAGGACCGTCGCCGGGACGCCCTCGGACCAGCGTCGTCCCATGGTGGCGCGCCAATCCGGATCCTGGGAGCGCGCCGCGAGCCAGCGGAAGAAGTCCTCGCCCTGGTGGCCGCTCCAGTACGAATGGCTGAAGAGCACTCCGTCCGTGCTCGACACGACGCTGAACCGGCGGCGCAGCCCGAAGCTCGCCATGCCGCGGCTGGACTTGATACGGGGCGAGTTCTCTGCAAGCGCGAATTGCTCCGGTCCGACCTGCAGCCGCAGCCGGCCGGCGTGGCCGTAGACGCAGATGTTCGGCTGCGAGGGGCGGATCAGTGCGACGCCATGCACCAGCGGGGGCGGGACGTCGCACGCGGTCCAGGTGCCCCCCATGACGTGCCACTGCAGCACCAAACGCTGACGGCGAAAATCGATGACCGACACGCTGCCGGAGTTTTCCGAGCCCATTCCCGCAGCATGCTCCAATCGGACGCTATTTTGAATCGCGATCCGGCAGGGCGGCGAACGCGTTCGCGACGACTCCGGCGCTGAGCAGCTGGGGCAGCGTCGCGGGTGCGCTCGATCCGGGCTTCGAGTTGTAGACCACGTAAAGAGGCACGCCGGCACGGCCGAAGTGAGCGAGCGCTCGAGTGATCGCCGGATCGCGGTTGGTCCAATCGCCCTTCATCAGCGTGACGCCTTTTTTGCGAAACACTTCCTGCACGGCCGGGTCGGCGAATGCGTTGCGCTCGTTCACCAAGCAGGTCAGACACCAGCTCGCCGTGAAGTTGACGAGGAGCGGTGCGCCGCTCGCCTCGAGCGCCTGCACGCGCGCGGCGTCATACGGTTGCCAGCTCTCCGCGGTAGAGGAGACGGCCGCCGCGGCCGGTGCTGCTCCGGCCGGTGCGGCGCTCGCGACGCCCGCCAGTCGCGCGGGCAGCGCGATCGCGAGCAGCACCGCCGCCGCGGCGGTGACGATCGCCGCCAGGCGCCCCGCGGCCGAGCTGCCCTTGGATTTCTGGTATGCCCATGCCGCGAACGCAACCAGGAGAGCACCCGCGAGCGCCGCGCCCAGGCCGAGCGAGGAAGTCTGCTGCGCCAGCACCCACAGGAGCCACGCCGCCGAGGCATACATGGGGAACGCAAAGATTTGCTTCATCGTGTCCATCCAAGCACCGGGCTTCGGCAGCGCGCGCCGCAGCCAGGGGGCAAAGGACAGAGCCAGATAGGGCAGCGAGAGGCCAACGCCGAGCGCCGCGAAAATGCTCAGCGCCACGACGGGCGATTGGGTCAGGGCCGCTCCGACGGCCGCCGCCATGAAAGGCGCGGTGCACGGCGTCGCCACCAGAGTGGTCAACACGCCGGTGAAGAACGAGGCGCGCAAGCCATCACCATGGGTGAGCGAGTCGCCGACGCCCGCGAGGCCGCCGCCCACCTCGAACACCCCGGAGAGATTCAGCCCCACCGCGAGCAGCAGGTAGATCATGAAGGTGACGAACAATGGCGATTGCAGCTGGAAGCCCCAGCCGATCTGTTCGCCGCCTGCCCGCAGGCCGAGTAGCACTCCGGCCAGCACGAGCATCGAGGCGATGACCCCGGCCGCGAATACCAGGCCCTTGGCACGCACCGCGGCGGGATGCTTCTTGGCCTGCTCCACCAGCCCGATCGCCTTGATGGACAGGACCGGAAACACGCACGGCATCAGATTCAGGATCAGCCCGCCGAGGACCGCGAGCAGCATGAGCGCTGCGAGCCCCGGAGTGCGGTCAGGCGGCACTTCGGCCACCGCGGGTGCGAAGCGGGGACCTGCGGCGGTGGCGGGTGCGGGTGGACCGATGAAGCTCGCCGCGATCTCGATGGGCACTTCGATGGGTTCGGCGCCGGACGCGCCGCCGTCCTCGGCCGCAATCAGAATGCCGCGAACGCTGCCGGAGCGCGGCGGCTGATAGCCGAGCTTGACCGCGAGATCGACAGCGCCGTCGCGGCGGCTCAGCGTTTGCGGCGCGGCGTACTCGATCACGCCGTCATCGAAGGGATAGAACGCGAGCGATTTGATGCGGGAGAGCGTCGCGCCCCAGTCCTTGCCGAGGGTGATCACGAGCCGGCCGTCGACGATCCGGGCGCTGCTCGCCGCCGGCGAGGCACCGGGCAGCTCGGCGCGCGCCTGATCCAGGACCTGCGCAACGGCCGGATCTTTGGGTCCGCCCGCGGCGGTCACGGGAAGCTTCAAATCCAGGTCCGCGCTCTCGGGAATGCACACATCGGCGCACACCAGCCAGCTGGCCTTCGCCTTGAGGTCGAGCGGCGCCGCCGCTTTCAGATCCGGCGATGCGGTGATCTTCACCAGATGCACGGCGTGTTTCGCGTAGCCGTAGTTCACCAGCGGAGCGACGACGAATCGATGCGGCGTGGTCCACTCGATGCCGCCCGCGGTGAGACCGGGCGGCAGACTCCACGCGATCTGCGTCGCCTGTCCGGAATCGCCCGGGTTGCGCCAATAGGTGTGCCAGCCGTCGCGGATGTCGAGCTCGAGCGCGACCCAGACCGACTGGCCGGGCGCAACGGAATTCTGCTCGCTCAGGAGCCGTGCCTTGACGTTGTCGGTCGCGACGCTATTGCCGGTCAGCGGATAGACGGCCGGAGCGAAGAGGGCGAGGCCCAGGAGCCACCACTTCAAGCTACGCATACGTGTATGTTATCCAATTCGCCCAAGGCCATGGCGGCGCGAACGGGCCCCGGCTGTGCAGCGCCTCACAGTTTCCGTCAAACGTGCCCCGGAAGGCGCGCTTGCGCTAATGTTACGACCTTTCAATCCAAGCGGCCCATGCAAGACAACTACCTCGAGCGGATCCTCAAGGCCAAAGTGTACGACGTTGCCGTCGAGACCCCGCTCGAGGCGGCGCCGCGTCTGTCGCGGCGGCTCGACAATCGCGTGCTCTTCAAGCGTGAAGACCTGCAGCCCGTGTTTTCGTTCAAAATTCGCGGCGCTTACAACAAGATCGCGCAGCTCTCGGCCACTGCGGCACAGCGCGGCGTGATTTGCGCCTCGGCCGGCAACCATGCGCAGGGCGTCGCGCTCGCCGCGCGCACGCGCGGCATCGGCGCGGTCGTGGTGATGCCCATCACGACGCCGGAGATCAAGGTGCAGGCGGTCGGCGACCTCGGCGCCGAAATCGTGCTGCACGGCGATGACTACGACGCGGCGAACGAGCACGCGATCGGCCTCGCGCGCGAGCGCAATCTCGTATTCGTGCACCCGTTCGACGATCCCGATGTCATCGCCGGTCAGGGCACGATCGCGATGGAGATCCTGCGCCAGTGGCACGGCGACGGCATCGAGGCGATCTTCGTCCCCATCGGCGGCGGCGGCCTGATCGGCGGCATCGCCGCGTACGTGAAGTCGCTGTATCCGCGCATCAAGATCATCGGGGTCGAGCCGGAGGATGCGGCCGGCATGTTCGAATCGCTGCGCGCCGGCAAGCGCGTCACGCTGCCGCGCGTGGGCATTTTCGCCGACGGCGTCGCCGTGCGGCGCGTCGGCGAGGAAACCTTTCGCCTCGCCAAGCAGTACGTCGACGAGATCCTGCTCGTGAGCACCGACCAGATCTGCGCTGCCATCCAGGACATCTTCGAGGACACGCGCTCCATTGCGGAACCGGCCGGCGCGCTCGCGGTCGCGGGGATCAAGAAATTCGTGGCGCGCGAATCCTGCTCCGGGCGCACGCTGGTCGCGATCAACGGCGGCGCGAACATGAATTTCGACCGGCTGCGCTACGTGGCCGAGCGCGCGGACGTGGGAGCACAGCGCGAGGCGCTGTTGGCGGTCGAGATTCCCGAGGCGCCGGGCTCCTTCCTGCGTCTTTGCGAGCTGCTCGGCAACCGCAGCGTCACGGAGTTCAACTATCGCTATAGCGATGCGAAGACGGCGCAGCTGTTCGTCGGTTTGTCCATTGCGCCCGGCCTCGCGATGCGCACCGCCCTCATACAAACCCTGCGCGACGCGGGCTTCGCGGTGCGGGACATGACCGACGACGAGACGGCGAAGCTGCACGTGCGCTACATGGTGGGCGGACACCCCGGCAATCTTGAGCATGAGCGGTTGTATCGCTTCGAGTTTCCCGAGCGCCCCGGCGCGCTGCTCAACTTCCTGCGCGCGATAGGCACGCAGTGGAACGTGAGCTTGTTCCACTATCGCAATCACGGCTCGGAGCACGGCCGCGTGCTCGCCGGGATCCAGGTGCCTCCCGACACGGTCACGGATTTCCTGCTGCACATCAACGAGCTGCAGTATCCGTACACGGAGGAGACCGACAATCCGGCCTACCGCCTGTTCCTTAGCCGCTGATGGCGGAGCCGAGCCCTGTTCGGAAGAGCGCGTATCGAGTGCTGCGCGCGGCGCGGCACGAGACCCTGCGCATCCGCGGTCTCGACATGCACGTGCGCAGCTGGGGCCCCGCGCCGCGCGCGGACGAGCCGCGCTGGCTCTTGATGCACGGCTATCAAGATACGGGCGACACGTTTCAGTTCCTGGTGGATGCCTTCGAGCGCGACTGGCCGCTGACGGCGCTCGATTGGCGCGGCTTCGGCCAGAGCCAATGGGGCCAGAACGGCTACTGGTTCCAGGATTATCTTGCGGACCTCGACGCGCTCCTGGATCTTCTGTGCGGCACGGGCCCGGTGCGTCTGATCGGCCACAGCATGGGCGGCAACATCGCGAATCTCTATGCCGGCGTGCGCCCGCAGCGCGTGCGCTCGCTGGTCAATCTAGAGGGCTTCGGCATGCCGCGCACGACGTCGGATCAGGCGCCCGCGCAGCTCGCGAAATGGCTCGATCAGGTCAAGTCGATACCGCCGCTCAAGGATTACGAGTCCTTCGATCAACTGGCCTCGATCATCCGTCACCGCTATCCGCGCTTCGGCGAGGCGCGCGCCGAGTTCGTGGCGCACGCGTGGAGCCGGCTCGAGGCGGACGGACGGGTGCATCTGCTCGGCGATCCGCGGCACCGCTGGGTCAACCCGACGCTGTACCAGCGCGAGGATGCCGCGGCGTGCTGGCGCCGCATCAGAGCGCCCGTCCTCATGGTGGTCGGCGAGCTGTCGGACTATCTGCCGGGCCTGGGCGCCGACGGCGCCGAAGGGTCGATGCGCTCGATCATCCGAGAGGTCGAGATCGCGCGCGTCGCGGGCGCGGGCCACATGCTGCACATCGAGCAGCCCGAGACCATCGCCGCGCTGATCGAGCGGTTCTCCGACACTCACTGAGGGACGCATGCTTACCCGGCGACTCCATCCCACCCGCTACGGACAGCTGCACGTGCGCAGCCACGACGGCAAAGGCGTGCCCTTGCTGCTCCTGCATCCTTCGCCGCGCTCCGCAGAGATGTGGGAGCCGCTGCAGGAGCGGCTGACGAGACCGAGCCTCGCACCGGACCGGCTGGGCTACGGGTTCTCGGATGCTCCTCCGTGGGCGCTGTCGCTCGAGCAATACGCGCAGTGCACCGCGGACGCAATCGAGGCCGCGGGGGTGCAAGGGGCATTCGACGTGCTCGGCGTGCACGTCGGCTCGCTCGAGGCGATCGAGATCGCCCACGCGCACGCGCATCGAGTGCGCCGGGTGCTCGCCGTGGGGATGCCGCTGTTCACGGCGGAGGAGCAGCAGCGCCAGATGGAAAAGTACAGCGAGCAGCCGCTGCGGCCGGTGATCGAAGGCGGACATGTGCTCGCGGCGTGGCGCGCATGCTTCGCGTTTCGCCAGCCGCCCTACGATCTCGCCGACGCACACCGGCGCTTCGTCGAGTTGCTGCTCGCGGCCAACCCGGGTGCGGCGCTCAAAGCGGCCGGCAGCTATCCGATCGAGAAGCGCCTGAAGTCTCTGCGTGCGCCGCTCACCGTCCTCGCGCCGCACGACGACATCTTCGAGCAAACCTCGCGCGTCAAGCTGCTGTTGAGGCCGGACGCGGTATATGTCGACCTTCCCGACGTGGGTCTGGATCCCTTCTTCGCGGCTCCGGATCGCATGGCCGAGCTGGTCAACAAGTACCTGCCCGCGTGAGCACGGCTGAGCCCGCGGGTGGCTGAGCCCGCGGCGCGGCGCTTCGCTGCCGTCCGGCCTCGTTCTCGTTTACAATCCCCTCCAGCCCAAGGTCTCGAGTTTTGCATGGACCGACCACCCCTGCCGCCCTTCGACGTCGAGACGGCCACGCAGAAAGTGCGCATGGCCGAGGACGCCTGGAACACCCGCGATGCGGCGCGCGTCGCGCTCGCCTATACCACGGACAGCCGCTGGCGCAACCGCGCGGAATTCATCGTCGGGCGCGAGGCCATACAGGCGTTCCTGGTGCGCAAATGGTCGCGCGAGCTCGACTATCGACTCATCAAGGAGCTGTGGGCGTTCCGCGAGAACCGCATCGCCGTGCGGTTTGCCTACGAATGGCACGACGATAGCGGCCAGTGGTTTCGCAGCTACGGCAACGAGAACTGGCAATTCGACGAGCACGGGCTGATGCAGGTGCGCATCGCGAGCATCAACGACTTGGCCCTCGCCGAATCGGACCGCAAGTACCGCTGGCCGCTCGGCCGGCGTCCGGACGATCACGCTTCCCTGAGTGCCCTCGGTCTGTGAGCTCGCGGCGGGCTGCGCGCGTTTGACTGCCGCTCCCGGGACGACGGGACTCGCGGTTTTCCGAGAACGCGATTTCACCCTCTTTCTCATCGCTCGGTTCTTCTCGACCATCGCGGCGCAGATGATGGTGATCGCGGTCGGCTGGCAGGTCTATCGCCTCACCGGCCGGGTGCTCGATCTTGGGCTGATCGGGCTGTCGCAGTTCTTGCCGTTCCTGTCTCTCTCGCTGTTCGCCGGGCACGCGGCCGACGTTCACGAGCGGCGCGTGATCATCATGCTGTGCCTCACGGCGTTCCTCGTCTGCGCGCTGCTCCTCTACAGCTTCGCGCGCTTCTCGGTCGCGAGCGCGTGGCCCATCTTCGGCGTGCTCGCGTTGCTCGGCGTGGCGCGCGCTTTCCTGATGCCCGCAAGCCAGGCCTTCCTGCCGAACATCGTTCCCCTGTCCGCGCTCGGCAATGCCATTGCGATCAACTCCTCGGCCTTTCAGGTGGCGACCATCGCCGGCCCGAGCATCGGCGGCCTGCTCTACGCCTTCGGGGAGTCCTCCCGCACGCCGAACGGCGGGGCGCTATGGGTGTTCGGCACGGCGGCCGCATTGCTGGCGACGGGTGTGGGCCTGATGTCGTTAATCAGGCGCCGCAAGACCGGCCCCGGTGTCCCCGAGCTGTCCTGGGACCACCTGCTCGAGGGACTGCGGTTCATCTGGCGGCGCAAGACGGTACTGGGTGCCTTGTCGCTCGATCTTTTTGCGGTACTGTTCGGCGGTGCCACCGCCCTCCTGCCGGCCTTTACCAAGGACGTCCTGCACGCGGGTCCCGAGGTGTTCGGCTATTTGCGCGCCGCGCCGGGGGTGGGGGCCGTGCTTGCGGCGCTGTGGCTCACGTTAAGGCCGGTGAGGCGGCACGTCGGCCTTTTTATGTTCGGAGGAGTCGCCATATTCGGCGTTTGCATCATCGTTTTCGGGCTGACACAGCACTTCTGGGTGGCCATAGGCGCCCTGGCGTTGCTGGGTGCCGGCGACATGACCAGCGTTTACATCCGCGGCCTCCTGGTGCAACTCCAGACCCCGGATGCGATCCGGGGGCGGGTCAGTGCCGTGAACTCGGTATTCATCGGGGCATCCAATGAGCTGGGCGAGTTCGAATCCGGCTTCACCGCCGCCTGGTTCGGCCTGGTCCCTGCGATCGTGCTGGGCGGAGGAGTAACATTGCTGGTGACGGTGCTGTGGGCCGGAGTGTTCTTCCCGGTTTTGTGGCGCCTGCGCAGCTTCGAGCAACTCAAGGAACAGCGGGCGGATGAACAATCGGCATAGTGAGGATTCAGCCGGTCAGGACCATGATCACGATCATGGCCACGACCATGCTCATGATCACGCCGGCCACCCGCAGCATGAGGACCACGATCAGGGTCATGCGGGCCATGCTCACGGCTCTCACGGCCACGCCCATGCGATCGGTGCCGACGGTGTCACGGCGCGCCTCGGGATCGCCATGGCGCTCAATCTATGCTTCGTGGTGATCGAGGCAGCATTCGGCTTTCTGTCCAACTCGGTGGCACTCATCGCGGACGCCGGCCACAACTTGGGCGACGTCCTCGGGCTGGCCTGCGCCTGCACCGCCGTGATCCTGTCGCGCCGTCCGCCGGGGGGCAGGTTCACCTACGGGCTGGGGCGCTCCTCCGTGCTCGCGGCGCTCACGAATGCCGTGCTCCTGCTGCTCGCCTGCGGAGCGATCGCCTGGGAGGCGGTCGGGCGCATCGCAACGCCGCCAGCCGTCGCGGGCGGCACAGTCGTCGCCGTTGCCGCGGTCGGCATTGTGCTCAACGGGCTCTCCGCCTGGCTGCTGCATGCCGGCAGCCACGACGATCTGAACCGGCGCAGTGCGTTCATCCACATGTTGGGAGACGCGGCGGTATCGGCCGGCGTCTTGATCTCCGGTGCGCTGATCCTGTTCACGGGCTGGAATTGGCTCGATCCGGTCGTGAGCTTGCTGATCGTGGCGGTGATCCTGGTGAGCACCTGGGGACTTCTGCGCGACTCGCTGCACCTCTCGCTCGACGGAGTTCCCGCGAGCGTCAACTCGACCGCCGTGCTTTCCTACCTTGCGGACCAGCGCGGCGTCACCGACGTTCACGACTTGCACATCTGGGCCTTGTCGACCACGAGCGTTGCGCTCACGGCGCATCTGGTGGTACCCGACGGGACCTCCGACGAGGCGCTGCTCGGATCGCTCACTCCCGCTTTGAAGAAGAGATTCCGTATCGATCATGCGACTCTGCAGATCGAGCGCCGCTGCTGCGATCAGGGCTGCTAGCCCCGCACCGCTTCAGGAGCGCGGCCGCACTCGCCTCGTCGGCTGTGCCGCGTGCGGATCCTCCGGCCAATGGTGTTTTGGATAGCGTCCTTTCAAATCCTTTTTGACTTCATGGTAGCCGCGCTCCCAGAAGCTCTCGAGGTCGCGCGTGACCTGCACCGGACGCCCCGCCGGCGAGAGCAGCTTCAGCAAGAGCGGCAGCCGTCCCGCGGCGACGGCTGGGGTTTCACGCAGTCCGAACATCTCTTGTAGACGCACCGACACGGTGGGAAGCTCGCCGTCGAGGTAGTCGATGGGGAGGCTCGAGCCGCTGGGCGCCACGAAATGAGTGGGAGCCTCCCGCTCGAGCGCGCTGCTCTGTGCGTATGACAGGCGCGAGCGCAGCGCGCCGGCCAGGTCGAATCGCGTAAAGTGCTCGCGCCGCACGAGGCCGGCCATCCACGGAGGCGCCCATTCTTCGAGCGTATCGAGCAGCGCGCCATCGCTCACGTCCGGCCAGGCTTCCGCCGCGGGCACGGCGAATTTACGCATCAACAGCACCCGGGCCTGCCACTGGCGCAGCGCGGGTGTCCAGGGGAGCGCGGTCAGCCCCAGGGCCCGCAGCCCCACGAGCGCAGCCTCGGCGATCTTCCCGCGGTCCGCATCGCGCAGCTCTTCGGACCGCAGCACGAGCGCTCCGAACCGTCGCTCCTTGCGCGCCCGCACGGCCTGTTCGCGCTCATCCCAGACGATCTCGCTGCGTTCTTCGATCTGGTCCGCGAAGAGGCGCTCGATATCCTCGCGCTCGAGCGGAGCGGCGAGGAAGATGCGCGCGTCGCGCTCCGCGCCATCGAGCTCGGCCGCCACGATGAACTCGGATTTTGCGAGCGCCTGGGGCTCGCCGAAGCGGGCTCCGCGTCCGTTCGCCAGCAAATATCGGCCGCCGCCGTCCCGCGCTCGTGCCACCCGATCCGGGTACGCGAGCGCGGTGAGCACGCCGACCAAAAGATCCGCATCCGCGACTTCCTCGCGGCCGCCGAGCTCACGCTGCCATTTGCCCGCTGCGCGCTCCGCCTGCCGCAAGGCGCGCGCGTCGACCGTCAGGCCGCCGGGCAGCGTTCGCGCGCCACGCAGGGCGCTCACGCGCAAGCGCAGATCCGCATCGCGCGCTCCGGGCGCCGCGCGCAGCAGGTCGCGCTCGCCGAGAATGGCGGCGATCTCGCTCGCGAGGCGCGGCGCCCGCAGGTCGCGGCCTTTGATCAGCATGTGCGCGAGCCGCGGATGAGCGCCCATGGCGGCGAGCGAGCGGCCATGCGGCGAGATGCGCCCGGCCGCGTCCAGCGCGCCGAGCGAATGCAGGAGATCGCGCGCTTGCGCAAGCGGCGCCTGCGGCGGCGGATCGAGCCAGCGCAAGCGCCCGGCGTCCGCCGCGCCCCAGCAGGCGAGCTCGAGGGCGAGCGGCGCGAGGTCCGCATGCAGGATCTCGGGCGGCGTCTGCGCGGCGAGCGTCGCCTGCACGCCCTCGGACCACAGGCGGTAGCACGCGCCGGCAGAGAGGCGCCCGGCGCGTCCGCGCCGCTGGTCGGCGGCCGCCTGCGACAGCTTCTCCGTCTCCAGCCGACTCATGCCAGTCGCCGGATCGAACTTCGCATAGCGGCGCAGGCCCGAGTCGACGACCACGCGCACCCCCTCGATCGTGAGACTGGTCTCCGCGATGCTGGTCGCGAGCACGATCTTGCGGCGGCCCGGGGGACTCGGGCGGAGCGCGGCATCCTGAGCCGCCGCGTCGAGCTCGCCGTAGAGCGGCAGCACGGACACGGCGGGATCGAGCGAGGACTCCTCGAGGGTGCGCCGCACCCGGGCGATTTCCGCGGCGCCCGGCAGAAAGCACAAAATGTCTCCCGCCTCGTCGGCGAGCACGCGCCGCAACACCTGCGCCGACTGGAGCTCGAGCGAGAGCTCGGCGCGCCGCGGAACGTAGTGCGTCGCCACCTGGTAGCTCCTCGCGTGAGCCTCGATGATGGGCGCATCGTCGAGGAGCCGCGCGAGCGGGCGCGTATCGAGCGTCGCCGACATGACCAGCACGCGCAGATCCTCGCGCAGGGTTTCCTGGCTTTCGAGACAGAGTGCGAGGCCGAGATCGGCGTTGAGGCTGCGCTCGTGAAATTCGTCGAAGACCACGCAGCCGATGTGCTCGAGCGCCGGGTCGGACTGGAGCATGCGCGTGAGGACTCCCTCGGTCACGACCTCGATCCGGGTGGCGCGGCTCACCTGCGTTTCAAGCCGCGTACGAATGCCGACCGTCTGGCCCACCGACTCGCCGATCAGATGAGCCATGCGCTGTGCCACCGCGCGCGCCGCGATGCGGCGCGGCTCGAGCATCAACAGCGTGCGTCCGGCGAGCCAGTCGCTGTCGAGGAGGGCGAGCGGCACGATGGTGCTCTTGCCGGCGCCAGGGGGCGCCTGCAGAAGCACTTTGCTGCGTGCGGCCAGCGCCTCCGCCAGGGGCGCGAGCGCCTCCCCGATCGGCAGCGCCGGCAAGGTGGGACGAATCATGAGCACTAAGATACCAGCCGGCGCCGGGCTCTCCGGGCGCGCCCGGGCGCCCCGTGTTAAAATGGCGGCGTCGGGCCTGTAGCTCAGTCGGTTAGAGCAGGGGACTCATCAGTAAATGGTGCCTTCACATCGCGAGGTGTGAAGTGGACGGGATGAATTCAGGGAAACCTTAACGGAGCAATGCCGATGGCAACCCTGAGCCAAGCCGGCGGTACACCGCCGGAAGGTGCAGAGACTACCTGAGCGCTTGAGTTGCGCTTAATGACAGGCACGAGCGTCCCGCACCCCACGAGGGTGAAGAGATAGTCCGCTCCCTCCGGAAACGGCGGGGTAGAGTGAATCCCTTGGTCCTCGGTTCGAGTCCGAGCGGGCCCACTATTTCGTTGGCGTGCGGGAACGCTCGCCTGGAACGCAAAACACAAGAAAAATTGGGGCGCGGACTCGAATTAGTCCGAAAGTAACGTTCTCTAACGATCGCCAAAGTTCGCTACCAGCCGGCCGTTTTCGGGGTGGCTCCAATCTTCGGGATAAGCGACCTCAACGGGTGTGATCGCGTGTCATTTGACTCCGGCGCCAGGCTGCTGGCGGTGAGCCGTACTCGCGCCGAAAGGCGCGACTGAAAGCCGTATCTGTCTGATAGCCCACATCCTCCGCAATGCGCGCCAGCGGCGCGTTGCTTCGACACAGGAGATTGGCGGCAAGCAGCATGCGCCACTGCGTCAGGTACTGCATCGGTGAACTGCCGACCAAGTTCTGGAAACGTTCCGCGAGCACCGACCTCGAGGTGCCGGCGTCGTGCGCCAACTCGTCCAGCGTCCAGGCGTGAGCCGGACGCGTGTGTAGTGCATTCAATGCGGGTCCGATGATCCGATCTCCAACCCCCGCTAGCCATCCAGTACGACCTTCTCCTTGTTCGTTCATATAGAGTCGCAGCACCTCGATGAACAGCACCTCAGCCAACTTGGCCAAGACCCCGGCACCGCCTGGCCGAGGTGAGCGGGCTTCGGTCAGGGCGTAGCGAACAGAGGCTTCGAGCCAAATGCCGGCATTCGATCCGCGTACATTGACCCGCAACAGCGCGGGTAGCCCCGCAAGCAGCATCCCTGCCAGCCGAGCTTCGCAGGCCAAGTAGCCGCAGACGAGCCGCGTCGACGGCCCACCACCACCGTAGACCAGTTGACGCGGACGACGCGCCAGCACTTGATCAAGGCGCGCACCGGTCGCAGGTGGAAGTCCTGGTTGAGAGGTCATGCGATGTGCATGGCCCTTCGGAAAAATGACGACATCGCCCGCAGTTAGACGTACAGGCGGTTCGTCTCCAAGCTCGACGTAGCACTCGCCTTCCGTGATCAGATGGAAAATCACCACACGCTCGGCACCGGGCTCAAGCAGCGGCGCAGCCGCATCTGCGCTGGGGGATTGGTAGCACCAGGGTGCCGTAAACCGCGCGTTGATGAAGATGGCGCCGACCAATCGTACGACGCGAAGCGTCTCAGACAGCGCATCCATTACGCGCTGTCCGCTTCGATCTGCAAGGCGACGGGCACCGCGTCCCGCAGGGCTGCGGATATAGGTGAACAGCGATTGCAATCTTCGACCAAGGTGCGCAATCGCTCCTCGGAGACCCCGGGTGCCGAGATTCTGACGAGCAATCGCACATCGCGAGGCCCAGCGCCCACCGATTCGCCGGAGGCGTCCGCCATGCCGAATAGGCCGCGTGTATCAGAACGGCTGCTGGCTAACACTTCCAACATTGCCAGTTCGATCCCTGCGGCAGCCGCACCCATCGCAATGCGCGTAGCGCAACATGATGCGAGACCCGCGCGGAACAGCCAGCCGGGCGTGACTTGGTCGCCGCTGCCACCGAGTTCGATGGGCATGTCAGTCAACATCTGGGTGCCGTTTACGTGGCTCGCCACGACCCGCATGCCGGTCTGCCAACGGGCAGTGGCCGGTGCGTCATCATGAATACCGGCTGCGGGACGGCGCTTCAGAACCGATTCCACGCGCTGCACCGCCGCTGCGATGTCTTTTGTCGCCATGCTTGCTTCTATGCTGACTCAGACGCGCCTAATTGTGGGTGGATCGGCGCGCATTTGCCAGTGGCACGGCGCCATGGCGCCGGCCGGCGGGACGAATGAGCAGAATTCCCGGACGTTCGGTCAACCGCAATATACGCCGGCGGCCATTACGGACGATCGGTCAAAGATGGCCGACTTACAGATAGGACACCGCCGCGCCGAGGTGCAACAGTTCCGCCCCATAGGTTGAAAGTTTCGGGGCGCGCATCGGACGTAGTGAATGATGGATGCAAGACTGCAACGGCGTGTTCAGCGCTATGGATGGGACCTGGCGGCAATTGACTACGAGCAGCTGTGGCAGGCACAGCTGGCCGAAGCTCAAGCCGCACTATTGTCATTGGCGTCGCTTGAACTGGGCGAACAGGTGCTTGATATCGCGTGTGGCACTGGGCTCGTGTCATTCGAGGCCGCTCGGGCGGTTAGTCCGAGCGGGCATGTGCTCGGTATCGATCTATCCGAACGGATGGTCGACGCCGCTGAGCGGCGAGCGCGGGAAATGAAGTTATCGAACTGCAGCTTTTCACGCATGGACGCCGAGGCGTTGGCCCTGCCGGACGCCAGCTTCGACGTCGTGTTGTGCGCACTCGGGCTCATGTACATGCCCGATCCGGTGCAGGCCGTGCGGGAAATGCGGCGAGTATTACGCCCAGGCGGTCGAGTATCTCTCGCCGTATGGGGCGAACCATCGAAGTGCGGATGGTCTGCGGTGTTCGCAATCGTCGCCGCAGAAGTGGCGAGTGATGTGTGCCCGCTATTCTTCCGTCTCGGACAGCAAGACGCCCTCGCATGTCTGTGTGCGGACGCGAAGTTTGAGGCTGTCAGATACAGTCGTTTCACAACGACGCTCACCTTCGCCGACGCGAACGAGGCCTGCGACGCGGCGTTTGTCGGTGGCCCCGTCGCACTCGCGTGGTCGCGCTTCAACGCTGAGGTTCGGGCGCGGGTTCGCGCCCGCTATCTGGACGCGATCGAGTCGTGGCGGGATGGCCACGGTTACAGGATCCCAGGGGAATTTGTCATCGCGGCTGCGATCGCGCCGTGCAGGCCGAGAGGCTCTGGTTATTCAACAAATATGGTCGCCATTTAATACGCTTCCAGGGGGAATCATCATGGGATTAGTAGCAGCAGTGTACGGGTTATTTTGCTATGCCGTGTTCTTGGGATCGTTTCTCTACGCGATAGGTTTCATCGGAGATCTCGTCGTACCAAAGACGATCGATTCGGCTCGCAGTGTCGATTTACCTGAGGCGCTTGCCGTCAATCTCGTTCTCCTTGGCCTTTTCGCCGTGCAGCACAGCGTTATGGCCCGGCAAGGCTTCAAGACCGTCTGGACTCGAATCGTTCCGCGCGCGCTCGAACGGAGTACGTACGTATTGATCTCGAGCCTATTGCTCGGTCTCATCTGCTGGAAATGGCAGGCCATCCCGACAGTTGTCTGGGACGTCGCTTCACCGGTGTTCAAGGCGCTGCTGCTGACGCTTTTCGCGTTTGGTTGGCTCATCGTGTTGCTCTCGACCTTCATGATCAACCATTTCGATTTGTTCGGGCTTCGGCAAGTGTACCTGCGCCTGCATGGGCTCGATTACACACCGCTGCGCTTCACGGAACGGGCGCTCTACAGGTTTGTACGTCATCCTATCTATCTGGGATTTGTAATCGCCTTCTGGGCGACTCCGCACATGTCATTCGGGCACCTCGTGTTCGCGATCGCAACCACCGGGTATATATTTGTTGGAATCTTCTTTGAAGAACGTGATCTCATGAAGTATCACGCTGCGGAGTATGGAGCCTATCGCGCGAGGGTCCCGATGCTGTTGCCGACAGGCGTTAAACGCGAACGATCGGGTGCGATCGACGATGTCGGCGATAACTCAGTGCGGTCGCAACGCTGGTCAACCAAATGAGTGGGAGTACCGGTCTACCGGTCGCGAGCTATGGTCCGCCGACCGGGACTTTGCACGATTTGCGGCGGTAAAGGTTCGTCACCCCCTGTTGGGGTAAGTGTCGGTCGTCAGCGACTGTTATGCGGAGAAAGCCTGCTACTGGTCGGCCCATGCCCAACCAGTGATCTGCCATCCGGCACTACCTTTTTTCAACGACATAGTGACGATGGCCTTGTCCGTAACCGGCTTACCCGCCCTGGTAAACGCAAGTGTCGTAGGTATCACCAGGTACGCGTAACCGGAGTCGATGTCAAAGTGGCGGGCTTTCCCGAGCGCAACGCTGGCATCCGAGATCTGCGCCTTCGCGGCGAACGCTTCGTAGTCTCTGTACCAACTAGCGCAAGCTCCTGACCCCTGCCATACGTGCGGCGCAAAGTCGTCTATGATCAACGCTCCGTCGGCGCAATAGGATGAGCCAGTTTTGCCGTCCCCCTTGTTGAAGGCATCGACCCACATATGAACGACCGCCATCGCGTCAGTCCTTTCCGAGGCGCTCGCCGTTCCGGAAGCAAATACGCCAACGGCTATTACAGCAGCTAATCTCTTCATAGTCCTTCCTCCCCTTGAGTTGTCATTGCTGCTTTGCCACAGTCTGCGGCAGGCAGCGGTCCTTGTATAGCCAGCTGACACATTTGTCAGATGCAACGGTATGTTCGACAACGTACAGACATCAAGCGTCGGCATGGACATGCTCATTATTGGTCTGGCTCCGTTGATTGCACCAGGTTTGGAACGTTATTGCCAAGAGGGCCATGAACATGGATAGAGTGATTACACGGCGTGCGCTGGTGAAGAGCGGCCTGATAGCGGGCGCGCTCGTTCCGGTTGCCGGCCTCTTTATCAGTGGCGCTGCTTATGCCGACTTGCCGGCACTGGATCCGAGTGATCCGGCCGCGAGAGGGCGCGATTACGTTACAAAATCGGCGAAGTCCGATGCATATTGCGGGAATTGTTCGCTCTATAAGAAGACGGGGGATTCGACGGGTTCCTGCGCGCTCTTCGCGGGAAAGAGCGTAGCGTTCGCCGGGTGGTGCAGCGGGTGGGTGAAGATCGGAGTCCCTTGATGTTCAACCAGATCCCGCGTGAGAGCCTACTCCGGGGCCCAATTGAAACGGCCATGTGCCGAGCGCTCGGCCGCCTCCCTTCGCCGCTCGATGTTTTGCAGAATGATACGGCGCCGATGATCATCGACAACGCCCCATTCCTTGATCTCCTCCAAGGATCGCAAGCAGCCGACACAGATTAAGTCATCGTCCAGGCAGCAATTTCGTACGCACGGGGATTGAGCGGAGCTGGCGATATCACTCATTGACGTAAAGCCCAACTGCGGGGCTTCGAATTTGATCACACGGGCGATGGGAAATCCGGCAATGCCTCACAATGGCAGCGGCCCAAGGACACCCGCGAGTACGTACTGGCGGCCGTTTGCGGCGGCGTGTTCATCCTGGCGAGGAGCGGGTTGCTGGCCGGTCGACAGGCGACGACTCACTGGGCATTCAATGAGGAGTTTGCCCAGCAATTCCCCGAAGTGCTCACGGAGACGGACCGGATGGTGATCGATTATGGAGACGTCGTGACCGCCGGAGGGGTGCTTGCATGGGCCGATCTCGGTCTGAGGCTGGTCGAGAGGTTTCTAGGGCCGTCGGTCATGTTGGATACGGCGCGGTTCATGAATATCGATCCGCCCGGACGCGAGCAACAGTTCTACAGTGATTTCGTTCCGAAAATAAAACATGGCGACAGCGCGATTCTCAAGGCCCAGCACTGGCTGTCGACCCAGCGCGAGCGTCCCATAGGTGTCGCGGACATTGCGCGATACGCCTGTCTCGAGCCCCGGACATTTTTGCGTCGCTTCGTGAATGCGACGGGGATGAAGCCGAGTGAATATCAGCAAAAGCTCCGCGTCACGCGCGCCCGCGAGATGCTCGAATTTTCGCGTGCAAGCATCGATAAGATTGCCGCAAGCGTGGGTTACGACGACGTCGGCGGGTTTCGACGCGTGTTCCGCAAAATCATGGGCCTGACGCCGTCCGAGTACCGCCAACGATTCTGCAGAATCACGCGGAAAGCTTGAGTGCCGGCGCTTAGGTCGGCGCACGCTGCTGGCGCGACAGCCGCAAGCCCTCGCCCGTGTAGATGAGCAGCGCCGCCCATATGATCCCAAAACCCACCGCGCGGGCGTGCTCGAAGGGCTCATGAAGCGCGAAGACGCCGCAAATGAACTGCAGGGTCGGCGTAATGTATTGCAGCACTCCCACCGTCGAGTAGGGAAGCAGTCGAGTCCCATACGCGAACAGGAACAGGGCGATTGCGGTGAGGGGTCCGCTTCCGATCAGCAGCGCATCGACGGCCGGGGCGGCATGGCCCAGGACGCCGATACCCGCGGATTCGCACCATAGCAAGTACGCGCCGGCGAGAGGCATGAGCAGCAATGTCTCCGTTGCGAGTCCGGGCAACGATTCGACCTTCACGATCTTGCGAATCAGGCCGTAGGTTGCGAACGAGAACGCGAGCGTGAGCGCAATCCACGGCAGGCTTCCCGTCATGACGGTGAGATAGGCGACGCCGGCTACGGCCAGCGCGACGGCTGCCCATTGCGCCGGACTGAGCCTCTCGGACAGAAGCACGACTCCCAGCAACACATTGACCAGCGGGCCGATGAAATACCCCAGGCTGGTTTCGACGACGTGACCGTGCGTCACGCCCCATACATAGGTGAGCCAGTTGATGGATATCAGCGTCGCCGAGATGGCGAGTCGCCAGACCAGGCTTCGATCGGCGAGTGTCGCTCGCAGCGTTGGCAACTCGCCGCGCAGTCCAATCCAAGCGAGCACGAACAGACAAGACCACACGACGCGGTGCGCGATGACCTGGACCGCGGATACCTGATGCAACGGATGGAAATAGAGTGGAAATGCACCCCAGATCGCAAAAGCACTCATTGCAGCGAGGAAGCCCTTGTTTACAGGTGTCATTGTCTGTCGGGCCGCCAAGAATCCCGCGCGGGTCGCGAAAGTTTTGCATGATATCAAACCGAGACATCAGCGATCCCGCCGAGACATCAGCGATCCCGCGACCGCCGGCGTGACCGGGGTACAGCCGACACACGCGAGCGCGCGTTCGGGAACGCCGAGGTCTGCTCGACGCCCCGAACGCGCCGGCGCTCAGTTGCCCTGGGGTTGCGCGGGAGCGACGCTGACGCTGCGGCTCTCCGACGAGCTCTGACCGTTCGGATAAGTGGTCGTGCGGCTCTGATTGAACGTCCCGGTGGCGGCGTTGTACTGGCCCTGACCGTTGGTAGTCACGGTGTTGCCGTTAGGACCCGTGAGCGTGGTGGTACGGGTGTAGCCGCCGTTGCCGTTCCCTTGCACGGTCGTGTTGAAGGTGGACTGTTTGCCGCTGGCACCGGTCAGCGTACCGGAGCTCGTATAGGTCTTGGTGGCCGCGTTGTACTGCCCCGTTCGCTGCGCCGTGGCCGTGTTGCCCTTCGGTCCCGTCCAGGTGGAATTTGACGTAAAGCCCCCCTGGCCGTTGGTCGTCAACGACGATTGCCGGGTCAGGGTATTGCCTGCCGGCCCGGTGTGCGTCACCGTGGAGTTGAAAGTCCGCGGCGTTCGCGCCGCTCCCTGGGCGGATGCGCTGCCGAGGCTCGCGGCCCACAGCAGCGGAACGATCGCGGCACCGGTAGCTTTTAGAATCATGTCACGTTTCATGGTCGTCTCCTGATAGTGTGGTTCGGAAGTCCCTGCGTCTGGCGGTGCGTGTCTCGAACGCTCGGGTGCCAACGTACTGAAAACAACGGGTCTGCCGGCGTGATGAGCACACGCCAGATGTAAGGATTCGTTTCCCAGAGGACCGCAGAAACAATTTGTTACTCTTTCGTACGGGCTCCCGGGGGCACAATGCGCCATGGCTGACGACGCATCACCGCACATCCTTCTGGTCGACGACGATCTGCGGCTTCGCGGCCTGCTCGAGACCTATCTGAAGCGCGAGGGATTCGAAGTCACGGCCGCGGGGAACGCCGAGCAGATGGAGCGCGCCCTGCGCGATTGTCCGGTCGATCTCATGGTGCTCGATCTGATGCTCCCGGGGCGCAGCGGCCTCGACATTTGCCGCGAGCTGCGCGCGGCACAGAATTCGCTGCCGGTGATCATGCTCACCGCCAAGGGCGACGACATCGACCGCATCCTGGGGCTCGAGCTCGGCGCGGACGACTACCTGCCCAAGCCCTGCAATCCGCGTGAGCTCGTGGCGCGTATTCGCGCGGTGCTGCGCCGTCGCCAGACGGCTCCCCGGGGAGCGCCCGTAAGCGATGCGAGGCCCATCGAGTTCGGCCCGTTCCGCCTGCATCCATCGAGCCGCGTGCTCGAGAAGGACGGTGAGCCCGTCAGCTTGACCACCGGTGAGTTCGCCGTGCTCCTGGCACTCGCGAGCCATCCCGGCGAGACCCTGTCGCGCGAGCGCCTGCTCACGCTCGCTCGGGGCCGGGGGCGAACCGCCTTCGACCGCAGCATCGACGTAGCGGTATCCAGACTGCGGCGGCTGATCGAGCCCGACCCACAAGCGCCGCGGTATCTGCAGACGGTCTGGGGCGCGGGCTATGTGTTCGTTCCGGACGAAGCGGTGCGATGACGCTGTTACCGAGGAGTCTGTTCGCGCGCACCGCTCTGCTGATCGCCGTCACCCTTTTCGCATTCGGGGTGATCGCGTGGCAGGCGATTGTCTGGACGGCGTTGGTGCCGACGGCGGACGCCGCGGCTTCGCTCCTCACGGAGCGGGCGCACGCAGCGATCGCTGCGCGCCGCAGCGGAGCACCGCTCCCCGAGGGTGTGCGATTCGAAACCGGCGATTCCATGCCGACGACGCCGCGCCGTGCAGGACTTGCCATGCGGACTTACATGGAGCGCGTACGGTCGAGACTCGCGGCCAATCTGAATTCGTCGGATGTGCTCATCCAGCGATACGCGGCACCTTCCGAGATCCGGTTGCGTACGCCCGAGCTTGCCGGTGCGTGGCTGGTCCTGACCTGGCGTATCGCGGGTCCCGGCGCCCCCGTGGCGACGCTCCTCGTGTGGGGCGCGGCGGCGTTGCTCGCGCTCGGCGCCGCCGGGCTGTCGGCGCGCCGGCTCACGGCGCCTCTCGGGGAGCTCGCTGCCGCAGCTGCAAGGCTCGCGGAAGGCGAGCGAGTGCATATCGAGACTTCGTCGGGCCCGAGCGAGGTGCGCTCGCTTGCCGTTGCCTTCCAGGCTATGTCGCAGCGGCTCGCGGAGCTCGACGAGCAGCGCGAGCTCATGCTGGGCGGCATCTCGCACGATCTGCGCACGCCGCTCGCGCGATTGCGGGTCGCGGTCGAACTCCTCGACAAGGACGATGCGGCGCTCACGCGCGAGATAGCCGCCAACATCGAGGAGTTGGACCGCATGATCGGCCAGTTCCTGCATTACGCGCGCGCGGGCTATCGCGAGACGCCCGCGCGCGCATCGCTCGATGAGATCGTCCGCCAGACACTCGCGATCTACGCAAGCGACGAGCGTTTGCGGCTCGAGCCCGGTGCGGCCGACCCGCGCCTGTTCGCGATCGACAGCGTGCGGCACATTCTATTGAATCTCGTGCAGAACGCCCTGGAGTACGGTCGGCCTCCCGTCACCGTGCGGAGCTCGTCGAGCGCCACGGAGATTCGCATCGAGGTGCGCGATCGAGGCGCCGGACTGTCGCAGGAGCAGTGGGCGGAGGCCATACGGCCGTTCCACCGCTTGCAGGATCCGCCCGGCGGCGGGCATGCGGGACTCGGGCTCGCCATGGTCGAGAGACTGGTAGGCGTGTGCGGCGGAACTCTCGAGGGGCGGCGGCTGGAAGACGGCTTCGCGGTCACGGTGCGCCTGCCGGCGGCGTAGATAGCGCGCCGCCGTGGCACAAGGAACGGTAAACTCAACGCAATGAAGCAAATACCGATCGGCGCGCGCGGGTCGTACACGCTGCGCGTCGAGCCACGCCATCTTGCCAGCAGCTTCAAGGACAGCATCCTGCCGCCCGTCTTCGCGACGCCGTATCTGGTGCTGATCATGGAAAATGCCGCGCTAAACGCCATCCGGCGGTATCTGGAGCCGGGCGAGAGCGCCGTCGGCACGCGCGTCGACATCCGGCACTTGGTGGCAACTCCCGTCGGACGCGAGGTCGCCGGCCATGCCGAGGTCTTGCGAGTCGAGGGCCGCCGCATAGACTTCCGCATCTGGGCCACGGATGGCGTCGAGGAGATCGGCGCCGGAACCCACGAGCGCACCCTGGTGACCGTAGAGCGGATCATCGAGAAAATGGCGGCCAAATACGGTCCAGCAGCCTCATGAGAATCGCCGCGCTGTCCGACATCCACGGCAACCTGTTCGCGCTCGACGCGGTGCTCGAGGACGTGCGCGGTCGCGGCGTCGATATCACCGTGAATCTCGGGGACATTCTCTCCGGGGCTTTATTGCCGGCCGAGACGGCCGATCGCCTGATGGCGCTCGAGCTGCCCACCATTCGCGGCAATCATGAGCGCCAGGTGCTCTCCTTGGACCCCGAGTGCATGGGCGCCTCCGACCGCCATGCGTTCGACACACTCGGGGAATCGCATCGCGCGTGGATGGCGCAGCTGCCGATGGTGCTTTGGTCCGTGGACGGTGTCTTCATGTGCCACGCCACGCCGTACAACGACTGCGATTGCTATCTCGAGGACCTGGTGGACGGGGAGCTCAAGCCCGCGCCGGTGGGCCGCATCGAGGAGCGATCGCGCGGCTGCGATGCATCGCTCATCCTCTGCGGCCACTCGCACCTTCCGCGGGTGGTGCGGCTGCGCACGGGCCAGGTGGTCGTCAATCCGGGGAGCGTCGGTATTCAGGCGTATCTGGGCCACGATCCCGGGCCGCACGCGGTGGAAGTCGGCTCACCTCACGCCCGCTACGCCATCCTCGAGAGCACGCCCTGGGGCTGGAAGGCGGATCTGGTCGCGGTGCCTTACGATTGGAACGAGGCCGCGAAGCTCGCCGCTCGCAACGGGCGAGAGGATTGGGCGCGTGCGCTCGCGACCGGTTTTGTCCGCTAGAAAGGCTCGTCCCCGTTGACGGTGGCGCGGTGCATGGTGCGCCGCTCGGGCAGGTAATCGGCAACGGCGTAGTGCTGAGTGTTGCGGTTGTCCCAGAACGCGACATCGCCGATGGTCCAGCTCCAACGCAGGGTGAACTCGGGCTGCCCGGCGAGCGCAAACAGGAACTTGAGCAATGCCTCGCTTTCGCGCGGCTTGACGCCGTTGATGTGGGTCGTGAATCCCTCGTTGACGAACAGGCCCTTGCGGCGGCTGACCGGGTGGGTGCGGACCACGGGATGATCGACGGGCGGATGCTTGGCGACGGCCCGTTCGTAGCGCTCCTTGAACGCGGGATCGTTCTGCCAGCGTTCGGGGGGGAAGGAATTCGCCACCGAATGCTGCGCCGTCAGACCGTCCAGGAGTCGGCGCAGCGGCTCCGACAGCGCCTCGTAGGCCGCGGTGCAGTCCGACCAGAGCGTGTCTCCGCCCACCGGAGGAATGCGCTTGGCGGCGAGGATCCCTGCGAGCGGCGGCGTTTTCGAGAAAGTGACGTCGGTGTGCCAGTTGTCGTTGTCGGGCAGGAACGACTCGTGGTTATCGAGGAGCAGGATCTCGGGCAGATCGGGGAGCACCGGATAGATGGGATGCACGTGCAGGGTGCCGAACCGCGCGGCGAAGTCGCGCTGCGCCTGCGGCGTCATCTCCTGGTTGCGGAAGAAGAGGACCTTGCGCTCGACCAGCAACTCGCTCAATCGATCAACTACGGATTGCGGCAGGTCCCGCGAGAGCTCGACGCCACTCACGATGCTGCCGAAGCCGCGGGTCAGATGGATGGTTTCGATGGCCATGGCATTCCCCCAAGTCACAGTCTGGCGCGGCGTGGAGAGCAGGTCCAGTGCTCACGCGGTGCGGTAGCGGTTAGGCGCATCACCGAGAGCCGCTTTGAGGGGCTCGAGCCACGGCTCGAAGTACTTCCACTGATCGAGACCCTCCCGATTGAGCGGGCGGCGGACCTGCTCCGAGCTGGCTGTCCGCACGCTGCGCCGGGTCTCGTGAAAATCGACGCACTGGGGCTCGAAGTCGAGGCCGCAGAAATTCAGCATGCGCCGCACGCTGCCTTCCAGATCACCGACCACGTCCTCGTGGTGGACGCGCAAGATCCGCCCGGGAAGCACGCGGTCCCAGTGATCCATGAGCTCGAGATAGGTGCGGTAGTAGCGCGCGATATCAGGGATGCTGTATGTGAATTCCTGACCCTGCGCGAACAGCTGCTTCAGATTGCCGAAGCAACATGCCATAGGCTCGCGCCGCGCGTCGATGATCCGAGCGTTCGGTAGGATTAAGTGGATAAGACCGAGGTGCCGGAAATTGTTCGGCATTTTGTCCACGAAGCGGGGTTTCCCGGCGCGGTAGACCCGCGTGTGCTCGAGATAATGCTCTCCGAGTCTGCGTGCGGTGTCCGCATCAATCTCATCGAGAATTCGCGGATAGCGGGAATCGTCGAGGTCGGGCTCGCGGCCCCGGAGCTTCTGAACTATCTGCTGGATGTTGGGCAGCTCCTGCGTACCCTCGACCTGCGAGTGGGATGCGAGAATTTGTTCGAGCAGCGTCGATCCGGAGCGGGGCAATCCCACGATGAAAATGGGATCGTCCGCCGGTACACCGAAGTCGCGGCGGCGCGCGAAGAACTCCGCCGTGCATACCTCGATCTGCCGGCGCGTGTTGTTCTCGATAATATCGGCGCGATATTTGCTCTCGGCACGCTTCAGTGCATTGCCGCGCTCATAGTTGCGGAACGATTCAGCGAACTCGCGGCGGTCCTCCAGCGCCTTGCCGAGCGCGAAGCAGAGATGATAGCGGTCGACCAGTCCGGTCGCCGTCGCAGATTCCGCCGCGCGCATTTGCTCGATCTCATGTTCCGTGAATCGGTAGGTCTTGAGGTTCGCGAGACTCCAGTAGGCATCCCCGAACCCGGCCCGGCTCGCCGCTGCGCGCCGGTAAGAGTCGACGGCCTCGCCGGTCCGTCCGACCGTCTTCTGCGCATGGGCGAGCGATAGGTGCAGATCGGCGTCATCCGGAGTCTCGCGAAGCAGCTCGTGGTAAAGCTCGATCGCGCGCTCGTGCTCCCCAAGTCCTACGCAGCTGGCCGCGTATAGTGTATTGAGGAGCCGGTCGCCGGGCGCGTCGCGCAGGAGCCGCTCAAGCTCGCAGCGCGCGTCCTGATACTTGTGGACCTCGAGGAGCACTTTGGCGTACTCCCCGCGGGCGATGCGATACTCCGGCGCCCGCTCGAGAACGGCTCGCAACAGGATCTCGGCGTCGTCGAGGACGCCCCGGGCCACGCCGATGCGGGCGAGCAAGCGCATGGCTTCCACGTGATCGCCGTGCTCGATGAGGAACGCGCGTGTCATGGGCTCGGCCGCATCCAGGTCGCCATCTTCGAACAAAGCGGTTCCGATCACGACTTCGGGCGGCAGACTCTCGAGCTTCGCCAGCTGGCTCGCCGCCGTCGCCGCCTCGTCGGGGCGCCCCGCCATCCGGTACAGGCCCTCGAGCATGCGCCAGCTCCCCGGCAGGGCATGATTCAAGTTCACCGCACGCAGAAATGCCGCCATGGCCTGGGGAGCCTCCCGGCGATCGACGAAGCAACGCCCTCGCTCCTCGTACAGCCGGCTGAAGCGTGGGTGGTGCTGCTCTAGTCTAGCGAGCGTGCCCAGCGCGTCGTCTGGGCGACCCAGGTACCGCTGAGCCACGGCCACGCACAGCAAGACATCGCGCTGATCGGGAATCCGTTCGAACAGGCCCCTTCCCACCTCCAGTGCCTCGGTGAACTTGTGCTGCCGGATGAGCGCACGCAGCCTCTGTGTTTCGGAGGCGATGGTTGTCTCGGCCTTCGTGATCGAGTCCATAAGACGTTCGCAAAAAAAAGGGCGGATGAGTCCGCCCTGTGAATTCTACCTCAACATGCGCGGGCGGCTCGGGCCGCCCGCGGCTGGCCTTATGTCATCACTGCGGGCCGGGAGCCATAAACCGCACGGTTACCCGGCGATTTGCGGCGCGTCCCTCCTTGGTGTCGTTGCTGGCGATCGGATTCTCTTTGCCGAACCCTTCCGCGGTCACGATGCCGCTGGCCACGCCGTGCGCCTCGATGTAATCCTTCACCGCGTTTGCGCGCCGTTCGGACAGCTTCTGGTTGTACTCGGCCGAGCCGGTGGAATCGGTGTAGCCGCGAATGTCCACGTGCGAGCAGTGGCAGTGCTCGATCCTCGCGACGACGCCGTCAAGAATCGACGCCGATTCCGGCCGCAGCTTCGCCGAGTTCGTCTCGAAGGTCACACCCTGGAGCACTTCCTCCTGGACCACCGGCGGGGGCGGGGGCGGCGGGGACGGAGGTGGCGGTGGCGGAGGCGGAGGCGGCGGCGGCGGCGGCGGCGCCGCAGGCGGCGGCTCGGGAGCCGCGGGCGTCTCGCCGCCGAACTTCATCGAGAACATGAGCATCAGCACCCGCGGCCGCAGCGGCGCATTCGCCTCGATGAACTGACCGGACGAGGTGTAGGTGCTCGCGTGCGAGTTGCTGAGATTGCTGGCCGTACCCTGCACGGTCCAGCGATCCTTGGATACGCCGATCGCGCCGTCGTAGGTCGTGTACCCCGGCATCCTGTAGCCGCACAGCGTCGTGGTGGGTATGCCGTTGGGATCCAAGCAGCCCGTGGGAGTCGCGGTGGCGGGCGTATACCCGCTCGGGAAGCTCGCGGGCGAACTTCGTTGGCTGCCGATGTGGTTGGCGCCCACCCACAAGAAGGGCTTGTACGCGCCGAACTCGTTGAAGTCGTAGCGGGCGCGTATGTTGAACTCCACAGGCGGTGAAAACGCCGGAGAGGTGTCGAGCACGCCGTACGGATTCGTGTACGGGGAACCATTGATCTGCGTGATGCACGCCCCCTTGGGGGTCGGATTGCCCGGTGTCGTCGCGGTCACGCCGGCGCTGCTCAAGCAGGGCGCATTGGTCTGATTGGTGCTGTTCCAAGAACTCGATCCCTGCACGGTCAGGCCTTCCGTCACGCGCGCAACCAGCTGCAGCTCGATGCCCTTGACCACGTACGTCGGACCATTGACGTCGAATGTCGTATTTCCCAAGTGCACGGGATCGAACAGCGGCAGCTGAACGTCGAACCATTTCATCCGGTAGAGGGACGCATTCACCTGCAGGCGGTGATCCAAGAACTCGGCCTTGGCGCCGATCTCGTGGTTGATGAGGCCGTCCGAGCTGTAGCCGAAGGGCTTGTTGTACTGATCGGCGCCCCCCTTGGTGTAAGCTGCCACGGGTTGGAGTGTGATGATGCCGTTGGCCGAAGACGTGCGGTTGAACCCGCCGGGGCGGAACCCTTCGGAATACGTGTAGTACGCCATGATGTCGGGCGTGATGTGCCAGGTGAGGTTGCCTCGCTCCCTGAAACCGCTTTCGGTCTTGTTCAGGTTAATGCCGAAGCCGCACTTACCTTCAGCGATACAAGCCCCGTTCGGGATGTTCGTGGCGGCGGTACTCGTGCCGAACTGGGACCCGCGCTCGAATTCATCGTAATGAAAGTAGCGGGTGCCGCCGGTGATCGTGAGCACCTTCGGGATGATGTCGAAGTCGATCGAGGTGAACGCTGCGGTCTGGCGATAACCGCGCTTCACGTCCTCGCCGAATGCGGTATCGGAATTGAGCCGCAGGCCCGGATCCGAAGCGAAGTTCCCGGCGTGCGGGCCCGTCGCTGCCACGCAGTCGGGACCGCCGCCGAGCGCGATCGCAAGATTCGCGGGGTCGCATTGCGGGACCGTGAGGTAATTAAAGTTCATCTGGTCATAGAGGACGAAATCTTCCCAGAAACCGCCGGCCAAAACACGGATGCGGTTGTCGTCCGACGTGCTCAGCCGGAACTCGTGGCTTTGATGATCGTTCTGCACCGTGTCGTTCCAGTTGCCCACGGGCGCATAGCAGGTTTGCGGCTTGGTCGGTGTGCCGAGGTCGCCTTTTACTCCGCCCGTACAGCCGTAGTAGATTCCGCCGCCGCTCTTCAGGTAGTTGGAGTAATCGGCCTGCTGCTCGATGTGGCGGACGAGATAACTGCCGGTGTAGACCGTCTTCAGGTCGCCGAATGAGCCGAAGAGGTTGGGAATGAGGCCGTTGACGGTCCAAGCTGTGCTCTCGTATTTATCCTTGTCATAGGCCGGCGAGAACGCGGTGATCTGGTAGGGCTGGAGCACCTGGCCGTCCGAAGCGATCGGATAATCCTGAAAGTACCCGTCCGCCTCCATGTTCTGATAGTTCTGCGCGAGGAGCACGTTCCAGTCGTCGTTGATCTTGAGCAGGGCTTGCGCGCGCAGACCCGTGTAAGTCACGGGATTCTCATTCCTGCCGACGAGGGCGCTGTTGTTCGCGATGGGGCTATTGAGAACCTGTATCGTCCCCGGAACGTTCGAGATATAGCCGCCTTCACGGTCGGTGAAAATCGTCCCGCGCACCGCCAACACGTCCGGGACTATCGGCAAGTTGATCGTGGCATTGGCTTTGGCATTCGGATCGCCGCCCGAGGCGGTGATGCCGTAGCCGGCTTCGACGTTCCCCTCCTCGACGTCGAGCTTGGGTTTGTTGGTGATGTAGCGAATGGCGCCGGCCTGCGCTCCGCCGCCGAACAGTGTGCCCTGCGGACCTTCGAGCACCTCGACGCGCTCCATGTCCACCAAGTAGACATCGATGTTGCGGGCGGGGAACTGCATCGATTCGTCATCGAGGTAGACCGCGACGTTCGGATACGGCGCGGTCGTCGACTGCGATTGGTTGCCGGAGCCGCCGGCGCTCAGGCCGCGAATGAAGATGTTGCCCGTACCCGGCCCATTGCCGCTGTAGGTGACGTTCGGGGTGTACCTCAACAGGTCATCGAAGTTCGACAAGTTGAGCTGCTGCAGCTGTTCGCCGGTGATCGCCTGAATGGTGATGGGGACGTTCTCGATCGACTCGGTGCGCCGCTGGGCGGTGACGGTGATTTCCTGAATGGCATCCGAGCCGCTGGCCTCGGTGGTCGCTGCCTGCTGCGCATGGCTGATGCTTGCCGACCCGCCCAGAATGGCGGCGATCGCATACGATAACTTCTGACTCGAATTCATTTGATCTATCCCCTGACTGTTGTTCTGGCCGTTCCCCCGGCAATCGATATTTGTATTTCTTACAAGACGTTGTAGCTATCAGCTTACCCCTTCACGCACAAGTCGACGACGCTCTTGTTGCGTCATCGCAACGCTATATCTCTACAGTAAACCATCCCAAGGTCGGCGCGCCGATCGAGTTTGATTCAGCGTGGCGAGGCCCTTGTAGAGCTCGCCGTTCCCCTTGAGCCGGGCTTAGGTGACGCGTCAAACCAGATTAAGGATGGATTACTACAATATTGTGACCGCGGAAGCAACAGTAGCTATGGCAATTCGATCGTGGCCGGAAGGCCGGGGCGGCTGCCAAGCCGGCGGCGCAGCGTGAACGCCAGCAGCAAAATACCCACACTCAAGAGGCCAAAGCCAAGCGGCGCGCGCTGGTCGGGAATGAAGCCCATGGCCACGACGATCCCGATCATCCCGCAGATCGTGAAGTACGTGAGGTAGGGGTAGCCCCACATGCGCACCCGCAGCCGCTCGGGCGACTCCCGCTCGAGGCGGGCGCGAAGGCGCAGCTGCGACACGGCAATCAGCACATAGACGAAGATGGCGACGGTGCCATAGGAATTGACCAGGAACGCAAAAACGGTGTCGGGCGAGACGTAGGACATGACCACGGCCGCGTAGCCGAACACCGTGCCGAGCAAAATGGCCCGGGTGGGCACGCCGTTGCGGCTGAGCTTGGCGAGCGCATGCGGCGCATCGCCGCGGCGGGTCAGCGCGAACAGCATGCGCGATGAGGCGTACAGGCCCGAATTCAGCGCCGACAGGACGGCCGTGAGGACCACGGCGTTCATGAGCTGGGCCGCAGCGTGGATTCCCATCGCCTCGAGAGCGCTCACATAGGGCGCGGCAATGCCGGGCGAATTCCAGGGGACGAGGCAGACGACCAGCAGCACCGAGCCCACGTAGAAAAACAGGGCCCGCGAGATCACCCACTTCGCCGCGTCGGCGATGGCCTTCGCCGGCTCCGCGGCTTCCGCCGCCGCGACGGTGACGATTTCCGCACCGAAATAGAATCCCGTGGTCGCCACGGCGCCCGTCAGCACGGGGAGCACGCCATTCGGCGCGAAGCCGCCATTGGCCGTGAGACTGCTCCAGTGCTCGCTGCCCCCCGGCCAGAGACCGAGCACGAACAGCCCGCCCACCAGCAGAAACGCGGCAATCGCGGCGACCTTGATCGAGGCGAACCAGAACTCGAACTCACCGTAGCCCTTGACCGAAAACAGATTGGTGAAGGTGAGCGCGACCAGCAATGCGAGACTCACGAGCCACGCGGGCGCGTCCGGCATCCAGAAACGGACCAATCCGGCCCCTGCGACCGCCTCGAGCGCGACCACGATCACCCAGAAGTACCAGTACATCCATCCGCTCAAGAACCCGGCGAGATCGCCGAGGACCGGCCGGTCGGCGAAGGCGAGGCGCGCGTACTCGTAGAACGATCCGACGGCGGGGATCGCCACCGCCATCTCGGCAAGCATGCGCATGACCAGCACCACCAGGAGTCCGGTGAGCAGGAACGAGAGCACGGCGGCGGGGCCGGCCGATTTGATGACAACGCCGCTGCCCACAAACAGGCCGGCGCCGATGACGCCGCCGAGGGCGATCATGGTCATGTGCCGCCGGCGCAATGTATGCCGCAGGCCGGTGGCCTCCGCCGCCGCGCTCGGCTCGCCCGCGAGCGCCTGCGTCACGTCGACCCGCCTTGCGCGACGTAAATACGGCGCACGGCTTCCATGGTATCGGCGTCGTGCGCCTGCTTATCGTCGCGGTAGCGCTTGACGCGTGCGAGGCGCAGCGCCAGTCCTGCGGGATAGCGCGGGCTCGCCTGCAGGTCGCTGAATGCGATCTCGACGACGAGATCGGGAGTCACGTACACCGTGCCCGCGTCGCGCCGGATCTCCCGGGCCAGCAGCTCGCGTGTCTGCCAAGCGAGCGTGGCGTCGGTGAGTCCCTTGAATGTTTTGCCCAGCATCACGTAGTCCCCGGTCTGCGTATCGCGCGCACCGAGGTGCAGGTTGGACAGCTTGCCCGTGCGCCGGCCGTGTCCCCACTCCGCCGCCAGCACGACGAGGTCGAGCGTGTGAGCGCGTTTGATCTTGAGCCAGCTCGCGCCGCGATTGCCGGCTTCGTAGGGCGCCTGAAGCGACTTCGCCATGAGCCCCTCATGCCCGGCGGCGAGCGCGGCGTCATAAAAAGCCGAGGCTTCCGCCTCGGAGGAGGTTACGAGCCGCGGCATGCGCATGTCGGACGGGACGATGCGCGCGAGTGCCTCGACGCGCTCGCCGGTCGGCCAATCCGCCAGGCTTTGCTGATCGAGCCGCAGACAATCGAAAAATAAGGCGCCGATCGGCAGCTCTGCGCGCAGCGCCGCCACGTTCAGTTTACGGCCGAAGCGGCGCATGGTGATCTGAAAGGGCTGCGGGCGGCCCGATGAATCGAAGGCGATCGCTTCGCCGTCGAGCACCACGGTGTGCACCGGGAGCCGGCGCACAGCCTCCACGATTTCGGGAATGGCCGCGCCGACCTCGTTCAATCCGCGCGTGTAAATGCGCACGTCCTCCCCCGCCTTGTGAACCTGGATGCGCGCCCCGTCCATCTTCCACTCGAACGCGGCTTGCCCCTCGAGCTCGACGAGCGCCTCGCTCACGTCGGCGGCAGTCTGCGCGAGCATGGGCGAGATGGGAGAGAACAGCTCGAGCTGGAATTGATCGAGTGCATCGCGTCCGCCGTTGAGGGCCGCGTACGCCACCGCGCCGAGGCTCTGCGCATACATCGCTGCGCGGCGCACGGCGCTCACCGGCAGCTCGGCCGCCGCGGCGATCGCATCGAGCATCATGCCGCCCAGGGCACCCTGACGCAGATCACCGAGCAAGAGCCGCGTGAGGAATTCCCGCTCGCCTCGCGTCGCGCGCGACCACAGGCCGCGCAGCAGCTCCGTCCGGCGGGCGGCGGCGCCCGCGCCTTTGATTCCCGGCAGCAGTGCGAACAGTGCATCGACATCGTCGATGGACAGCGAAGGATCCGCTGCGGCGGGGGCGAGCGCGGCCGGCTCGAGCGATGAGTAGCCGACGCCGAGGCGCCCCTGTGGCGTCTCTCCCGACAGATAGTGAACGGCGGTGTCCACCTCGACCGGGGGCAGGGTCTTCAAGAAGCCCGCGAGCTCGCGCACTTTCGCCAGCCGCGCGGCCGTCGCTGCAATACGCTGGGACGCCGCCACGAGATGGGCCAGCAAGGTCACTTCAAGCGTGCGCCGGCCCGTCGACGGTCAGCAGTTCCTCGAAGAAGCCGCCGATCTGGCGCTGCCGGTCGACGAAATGGATCTCCAGGATCCAATGACGCGGACGCCCCGCGGCGTCCGGCTCGCGCAATCGAGTGACATTGCCGTGACGAACGGAAAAGCGGGTCAGGTCATGAGGATCGCGTTCATGGGGAAAGTGGCCGATGAGATGGCCGGCCGTCGGCGCGCCGAACTCCCAGCCCGCCTCGACCGCCAGGCTCGCGACGTAGTCATAGAGCTCGCCCGCGGTGAGCGAGGGAGTGCGCCGGTAAAGCTCCTTGCCGCGCGCGAAGGCGGCCTCGATGTCCGCGACCAGGCGCTGCTTCACGGGATCGGAGCCCACCACGTAGGTGCGCCCGAAGTCGGCCTCCCAGGCCTCGAACACCGGGCCGAAGTCGAGATACACCACGTCGTCTGCCGCGATGCGCCGGTCTTCGGGCTCATCGTAGTACCCCAACATGGTATTCTCGCCGGCACGCGCGATGCGCTTATGCCAGTGGCGGCGCAGACCGAAACGGCCGTGCGCCAGATTGTGGATGTCGGTGGAGAGCTCGCTCTCGAGCTTGCCGGGCGCGATGAGGCCTGCGGCCACGACCTCATGAAACAGTGCTCGAGCTTTCTCTTGCGCTTCGATCAACGATTGGGCGACTTCGTCCATAGCTTGGAACACGATATGTTAGTTGCGCCGACGACTTCCGGCCTCGACAAGCCTGGCACTTTTGCCGAGCTGCAGCAACAACTGGGCGGCGTGCTCGAGGGCGAGCGCGACGGCGTCGCGAATTGCGCCAATACCGCGGCGCTCATCTATCACGCGCTGCCGGCGCTCAATTGGGCGGGATTTTATTTCCTGAGAGACGAGGAGCTGGTGCTCGGGCCGTTCCAGGGCAAGGTGGCGTGCGTGCGCATTCCCTTGGGAAGCGGCGTGTGCGGCACGGCTGCGGCGCGGCGCGAGACGCTGGTCGTGCCGGATGTGCACGCGTTCCCGGGCCACATCGCCTGCGACGCCGACTCGCGCTCGGAAATCGTGGTGCCGCTGGTTCGATCCGGCGCGCTTCTCGGCGTTCTCGATCTCGACAGCCCGCGTCCCGACCGCTTCGATCAAGACGATGCCCGAGGCCTCGAGGCGCTGGTGGCGCAGCTCCTCGAAGCCTCCGACTTCGGGCGTCTCGCTAGTTTGAGGTCGTGAGCACGGGCCGCGGATTGTAGAGCGCGGGGAATACACGCTCGAGGTTCTCGACTTTCGGCAAGTCGTTGTACTCGATGTAGAGCGCGTTCGGATGATGCACCAGGTAGTCCTGGTGATAGCCCTCGGCCGGATAGAACCCCTTGAGCGCCTCGATGCGCGTCGCGATGGGCCGCGGGAAGGCGTGCGCCTGATTCAACTGCGCGATGTAGCTTTCGGCGATACGCCGCTGCTCCCCATCGGCCACGAAAATCGCGGAGCGATACTGACTGCCGGCATCGGGACCTTGCCGATTGAGCTGCGTCGGATCGTGCACGACGGAAAATGCGATCTGCAGGAGCTGTCCGTAGGAGATCTGCGCCGGATCGAAGGTGATCATCACCGATTCCGCGTGACCGGTCGCGCCCGTGCTCACCGTCTCGTAGTGCGCGGTGCCGCGGTCGCCGCCTGCATAACCCGATACCACCTTGCGCACGCCGCGCACGTGCTCGAACACGCCCTGCACACCCCAGAAGCAACCGGCTGCGAGCACCGCCGTCTGGGCCGCACCGGCCTCTTTCGGGTTGTCGACCGCCGGGGGCGGAATGGACACGGGTGCTTCCGCCCCGTAGATCGGCGTACGGCCTGCGAGCAGTAAAGCGGCCAGCAGCACGCCCGCCGTGAGGGCCGGCCATTTGAGCATCGAAAGAGTCATATCAATCTCCAGGTGAGGTCGGGGGGCGCGAGTTCAAGCCGAGTAGGGAACGAAGCGCAGGGACACCGAGTTCATGCAGTAGCGCAGTCCCGTGGGTTTCGGTCCATCGTCGAACACATGCCCCAAATGCGCGTCGCAACGTGCGCACGACACGGCGTCCCGCAGCATGCCGAGCGTCCAGTCCTTGCCTTGCGCCACGTTGTAGTGGGAGATGACACGGTAGAAGCTCGGCCAGCCGGTGCCGGAATCGAACTTGGTGCCGGAGTCGTAGAGCGCGGTATCGCAGCACACGCACCGATACATACCGCGCGCGTGGTTCTTGTCGTATTCGCCGCTGAAGGCATACTCGGTGCCTGCCTGGCGTGCGACTTGAAAGGCAAGCGGCGAGAGCTGCGCGCGCCATTCCGCTTCGCTCTTCACGACCTTCGCGAGTTGCTTGAGGCCCCTGCTCTTGCCGTCGGGCGAGAACTCCTCGATCGTGACTTCCTTCGCGATGCCTTGGGGAGAGCCGGGCGCCGCCGCGCTCGTGTCCGCGGACTTCGAGCGGCGGGCGAACCACGCAGCCGTCAGGGCCGCCGCGCCGCCGATGAGAAATGCTCGTCTATTGCCGTTCATGATTTCCTCAACCAAATGTGAATGAATAAGCTTGCACGCCGCCGTCCAGGAACTCGATGGAGAAGGTGTGAGGCGCGACGGGGCTCGTCTGGCGAATGAGCTGATAGAGGCGCTGTTCGCGGATGACGCCGTTGCCTTCGGCGTCTGTGTCGACGCCGTGATTCGCGCCCGGGGCGAGGCCATCCAGCCGCACCCGAAAGCGCACCGGCTTGTCGACCGCGGGACCAAGAACGAGGTGCAGATCGCGGGCGAGGAACCGAAACTCGATCCGGCCGGGGGCCGCATCGAGCACAGCCTTTTCCGGATCGTCATTCCAGCGGCCGAGCAAGCCCCATTCGTTTAACTGCAGCGAGTCCGGCAGTGCATAGGTCTTCGGCCGGTCGTCGGCAAAGCCCCCCGGCGAGCGAAATCCATCCGCGCGGCGGTAGCCGATGTAAGTCTCCGCGGACGAGACGTGTTCCAGGTCGGGCGCGGCCTCGACGCCCGCTGCCGCCGGGGCCGTGCCCGAGGGCGGCAAGTCCTTGTATCCCGCCTGCGTGAGGAGCTCGCGGATGATGCGCTCCGATCCCTCGTAATCGCCCTCGCCGAAGTGATGGGCACGAATCTCGCCCGCGACATCGATGAAATAATGCGCGGGCCAATATTGGTTCGAGAACCCGCGCCAGATTGCATAGTCGTCGTCGATGGCCACCGGATAGGTGATTCCCAGCTCACCGACCGCGCGGCGCACGTTGTCCGGGTCGCGCTCGAAGGCAAACTCCGGAGCATGCACGCCGATGACCACAAGACCGTGATCCTTGTACGTTTCGTACCAGCGCTTCACGTAGGGCAATGCGCGCAGACAGTTGATGCACGAGTAGGTCCAGAAATCGACCAGCACCACTTTGCCGCGGAGCGATTCGCGCGTGAGCGGCGAGGAGTTGAGCCAGCCGGTCGCGCCGGCGAGCGAGGGCATGGGACCCTCGCGGTGCAAGGCGGGCTGTGCGGCGGCTGCGCCGGATCCAGCGCCCGCAAAGGACGCTGCGGCCGCGCCGGCGGCGGAAGAAGATGCGTCGGCGGAACCGGCGCCAGTCGCGAGCGCGCCGCCTCGCCCGGCGTATGCGAGCAGCGATTGCTCGAAGCGGTCGGTGCTGTCTTGTGACAGGCGCGCGAGCACGCTCCCGTCCCATCCGAGGGCGATGCCCGCGACCGCCGCGAGCACGACGATGCCGAGCGCGCGCCGCACCCACTCGCCGGCGCCGAGCGAGCGCTTCAACCCGGCGAAGATGCGGCCGCCGGCGAACATCGCCACGGCGAGCGAGGTGGCCGCGCCCGCGGCGTAGGCGAACAGCAGCAGCGTGGTGCGCGGCGTGGGACCCGAGAGGGCCGCACCCGTCAGCAGCAATCCGAGAATGGGTCCTGCGCAGGGCGCCCACAAGAGACCTGTGGCGACGCCCAGCAAAAGCGAAGTGACGATACCGTCCTGCCCGGACGCCGCGTCCTGGCGTTGTATCAATCGATTGCCGAGTGCGACGAACGGCCGCGCCAGCGCCTCGGAGAGGCGCCGCGACAGCAACGTCACCGCGAAGGATGCGAGCAGCACGAGCGCGAGCGCGCGCCCGAATTGATTGAAGCGCACGACCCAGGCACCGCCGACGGCTGCGAGGGTGGCAACCCCCGCGAAGGTGATGGCCATGCCGATCAGCATGGGTAGCCCGTTGGTCGAGAATTTGCGGTCCGCGCGCGTGAATACAAATGGCAGCACCGGCAGGATGCACGGACTCAAAATAGTGAGCACACCCGCCGCAAACACGATAAGCGCCAGGATCATGCGGTTCTCATTTGACGAAATTCTCCGCGCCGCTGGGTTCGGAAGTGAAGGGGCGGCATGCATTAGACCGGAATATCGCCGGGCAAATTTCAGAGGGCCGGACTCGGGGCGTGGATTCCGGCGCGCCGGGGCCCCGGAGCAGGCTGCAGCCAGCCGGGGCGGGGGATCAGGGCGCGTGGGGTCTAGGCTTCAGCGAAGGTCTTTGGCTTATCGCAAGCGTCGGATGCGGGGATATCGCGTTCGGGCGTCACCGGGCGGTGACGCTCGGGACGGTGCACCGCGACATATCGCAAGAGCTCGAGCACGGCTTTCGGCGCGTGCTCGCACCACTCCACACCGACGCCTTCCTTGGACGTGCGGACGACAAATGCGGCGATCATGGGCGTCGGATGCGCGAGGCGCTGAGGCAGGGCGATGGCGATCTGGACTCGCGACAAGAGGCGCAGATCCGCCGACACGTTGAGGTACGCGCCGCTTACGCTCAAATCGACGAGCCGCCCCATGCGAACGCTATAGGGTCTCCCGGCGACGCGTACCGCCAAGTCGACCGTGAATCTTTCCCCCCACCGGTGCTCCATTGCTGCACCATGTCATAGGGGCCGATTCCTGCCTGTCGGAGAACCTCTACAAATCCAATCCGTCGAGTCTCACACGCGGTGAGGTCTGCCGCGACGAACTGCTGCGCCGTTGGCTAGAAGTGGCGCGAGAGGAAAAAGACCGCGCTGTCGATCTTGTAGAAACTGTCCGGCCGGGTGCCTCGAGGATCGGTGGGCAGCACGTGATCGCGGGCGATGTTCTGCGCGTGCCGGAATTCGACGCCCAGATCCCATTTCGGCAGCCAGGGCAAGAAATTGCGCCACTCGGCGCCGAGTCCCGCGTACTCGGAGTAGGCCGGCGTCGCGAGTTGATAACGGTTCACCCCGACGAATGCGCCGATGGCGAGCGCATCGTGGTCGAAACGGTAGCGCCAATCGATGGCACGGAAGCCGAGCAGCATGTGACTCTGGATCTCGTCGACCTCCACGCGCGCGCCGAGGTCATTGTTGGTGGAGACCGCCCGGCGGGCGCCGAGCGCGAAGTGCGGGTCCGTGCCGACCTGCGTATTGTATTGCGGGATTTCGGGATCGAGGTTGACCGTCACGCGATTCACGTTGACGCCGATGTCGGCGAACACCTCGGATCCCTTCGGGTTCGCGCCGCCCTGGTAGGAGTCGTCCTCGACTTCGCCGTCGTCGCGTGTCTTCGCGTCGCCGCCGTAGCGCAGAAAGCCCGACAACCGCCAGAAGGATTCGCCGAAGATGTCGCGGCCGTACATCACCTCGCCGCCCACCGTGGTGTCCTTCCAAGGGTGTGAATAGGTCAAGGTAAAATCGTAGTAATGGTGATAGATGTAGGGCGCCGGCACACCGGGAGAGTACTGACGGATGTCGCCGCCGTAGTAGTTCTCGTTCGCCACGGTGCGCACCCGTTCTTGCAGGTAGCCGCCGAAAGGCGGCTCCCAACCGAGACGCAGCATCTGCATGCGCGCGCCCACGCCGTCGTTGAAAACACGCTCCTGCGCGCCCCAGTTGCCCTCGACGATGCCGTTGTTCGTCGTGCCGTCGAGAAAGATGTTGTGCACGTACCAGATGTTCTGCCACTCCGATATCTCGTAGGTGAGATCGAAGTGGTGCCAGATGCGGGGAAAATCGATGCCGACCGACAGCGCCGCGTTGCCGAGGAGGTAGCTGCCGCCGTCCGAGTTGTCCTCGCCCGCATACTGCGCATAGATCGCGAACGGCGTCTTGCCCGGAAAAATGAATCGACTCACGTAAGAGGCCTGCTGGTTGCCCTGGGTTTGCGACAGGCCGCTCGGCTTGAAGAAGTCGCGGACCAGAAACGAGGCCGAGTCCGGCAAGCCGCTGCCTCCGCCGTATTGCAGCAGCCGGTTGATGCCGAGCGACCAGCCCGGAAACGGCTCGATCGAGAACTGCGTGGCGAATATGCGCGGATTGCCGCGGCCATAGATGCCGTTGTAGAGGATGTTGTCCCCGGACGGGCTGCCGCTGCCGGTCTGATCCATCTTGGCGAGAAAGAATTCGTACTGGAATCCGAGCCGTGTCAAAGGCTCCCAGTTGGACAGGGTGACCGCGGGCATGGTCGGTGCTTCAGTGCTGATGAGCGTGCTCGAGTCGGTCATCGGCGAGAGCCAGTGCGGCCGGTAGCCCGCATCGATCTGCGCCCAGTTGAACCCGAAGGTCAGGTCGGTTCCGGTGGGGTTCGCACGTCCCTGATACGCGACCACGCCGCCCGATGCGAGCAGATAGTCGCTCGGCTGCACGAAGGCCTGCGCGGAGACGTCCCAATGATCGTCGCTCGCGAGTCCGTACTCGTTCGGCATGATGACGGTCGCGCCGTGGGTGGCGGAGGCGGTGGCGCTCGCGTGGGTGAGCGCGTAGTCGCGGGTGTAGCGTTCCAGGTAGCGCTGCACTTTGTCGCACAAAGGCTTGTCGACGCGGCAAGCCTCGGGCAGCGCGACCCTCACGAGCTCGACGGGAATCGGCCGCTTGAGGATCGGCTCGTCCGCGAGTATCAGCACTCGCTCGATCTGCCGCTCCATCTCGGGCTCGAGGTTGAGGGGCAAGTACGCGCTTACTCCCCCGGCGAGCGCCGCTGGGCAGGCGATGGCGAGGATCAGCCCAGCTCGCAACCCGAAAGCCTTGATCCGAAATCCCACGATAGTCGAAAACTCTTGTTGCCGCCCGCTCGTCGCCGCGACGGAAGTACACGATATCACGCGCTCCGTGGTCAAGCGCGGCCATCATCCGCGCGTCCGGGAGCAGGCAGTACACGCCGAGCAGCCCGCACGCGCCGAGCGGTATGATGGAGAGTATGAAGTGGTCGGTGCTCGATCAATCGCCGACATCGGCAGGTTCCAGCGAGGCATCCGCGATCCGCCATTCGTTGCGGCTGGCGCAGGATTGCGATCGGCTGGGCTACGAGCGGTATTGGCTCTCGGAGCATCACAACCTCGTGAGCGTCGCGGGTACGGCGCCCGAGGTGCTGGCCGCGGCCATCGCCGCGACGACGCGCCGCATTCGCGTCGGCAGCGCCGGCGTCATGCTGCCGCACTACTCGGCGCTGAAGGTGGCCGAGCAGTTCCTCGTGCTCGAGGCGATCGCTCCCGGCCGCATCGATCTCGGCGTGGGGCGTGCGCCCGGCTCGGACGGCCTGACCGCGCGGGCGCTCAATCCTCACTCTAGCGTCGATGATTTTCCGCGCCAGGTGCAGGAACTGCAGCTCTGGGTGTCGAGCCTGCCGCTGCCGGAGTCGCATCCCTATCGCGCCATCACCGCGCATCCCAAGGGCGAGACGCGTCCGGAGCTGTGGATCCTCGGCAGCTCGGCCTATGGCGCGCAGCTCGCGGCGTATCTCGGCCTGCCCTACGCGTTCGCCTATTTCTTCAACGACGGCGCCGGCGTGGAAGAGGCGCTCTCGCTGTACCGCCGTCTCTTCCGCCCGAGCTCGGTGCTCGCGCGGCCGCAGGCGACGATTTGCGTGTGGGCGCTCGCGGCCGACACGGCCGGCGAGGCGGCGCGCCTCGCGACGGCCCGCGAGCACTGGCGTGTCGGATTCGAGAAAGGCTTGCGAGCTCCGCTGATCTCGCCGGAGGATGCAGCCGCGTACGCGTACACGCCCGCCGAACAGGCGACGCTCGAGCGCTTGCGCGCCGATGCGCTGGTGGGCACGGCCCCGCAGGTGGCGGAGCGCTTGCGCGCGCTGGCGACGCGCCTGGAGCTCGAAGAGGTCGTCATCAACACCTGGACTTTCGATCCCGAAGCGCGCCGGCGCTCCTATGCGCTGCTCGCCGCGGCTTTCGGCCTCGACGTAGCGCCCCCATGAACGTGCTCGAGTCCGAGCGCCTGGTGCTGCGCGAGTTCGATCTCGACGATGCCGAATTCATTCTCGAGCTGCTCAACGAATCGGCGTTCGTGCGCTTCATCGGCGACAAGGGTGTGAGGACGCGTGCCGATGCGCGCGAGTATCTGGAAAAAGGCCCGCTGGACAGCTATCGCCGCTTCGGCTTCGGGTTGTATCTCGCGAGCCTGCGCGCGGACGGGATGCCGATCGGCATGTGCGGCCTGGTCAAGCGTGAGGGACTTGCGGACGTGGATGTGGGTTTCGCGTTGCTATCGCGCTACTGGTCGCGGGGATATGCGGCGGAAGCGGCCGCGGCCGTGCTCGATTACGGCAGGCGCACCCTGAACCTCGGGCGCATCGTCGCCATCGCGAAGCCCGATAACCAGGCGTCCCTCGCGGTCCTCGAGAAAATCGGTCTCGAGTTCGAGCGCACGATTCGATTGGCCGACGACGGGCCGGAGCTCAAGCTGTTCGGCCCGGGTGCGCCGCAGAGTCCGCCATGACCGCGCAGATCGCGCCGATTCTGGGCGTTCTGTACGGGCTATCCGAGGCTGGGCTTCTGTGGCTGAAGCGCTCGGGAAAGGCAGCCGCCGACGCCGACCGCGGCACGCTGGCTCTGATCTGGGTCGTGATTCTAGCGAGCATATTCGCGGCCTTCGCGCTCGCGCGTGCGCTGCCGCAGCTCGTTCTCGGCCCCGCCGCCATTTGTCGGCCCGCGGGCGCGGCGGTGTTCGCGGCCGGCATCGTGCTGCGCTGGTACGCCATCCTCGCGCTGGGGCGGTTCTTCACGGTGAACGTCGCGATCGCCGCCGACCACCGCCTGGTCGAGGCGGGTCCCTACCGGCTGCTGCGCCACCCCTCTTACACCGGTGCACTGCTCGCGTTTCTCGGACTGGGAATATGCCTCGACAACTGGGTGTCGCTCGCTCTGCTGATGGTGCCCGCGTCGGTGGTATTCTTGAGGCGCATGCGGATCGAGGAGAATGCGCTTCTCGAGACGTTCGGCGAGCGGTACCGAGACTACATGCGCCGCACTCGGCGTTTGATCCCGTTCATCTACTAGTCCGAGCTTCGCCGGCGCGAGCTCCGGGAGACACCATGCACCCTTTTCCCCATCGATACACGGTCGGCGCGGCGGTACGGCCGGACGGCGACGTGCCGCTGTCCTCGCCGGGCGTGCGCGTGATCGAATCAGCGCCGCCGAAGGAATTCGACGGGCCGGGCAATCAATGGTCGCCAGAGCAACTGCTCACCGCGGCGGTCGCGGACTGCTTCGTACTGGGCTTCCGGGCCATCGCGACGGCGTCCAAATTCCGCTGGCTCGAGCTGCAGGCGAGCACGCGTGGGACGCTCGACAAGGCCCAAGGGATCATGCGCTTCACGCGCTTCGAGACGCACGCCAAGCTGCACGTGCCGACGGGGACGGATCTCGAGCGCGCCAAGCGGCTGCTCGAGAAGGCGGAATCCTCTTGCCTGGTGGCGAATTCGCTCTCCAGCGAGCGTCACTTGTCAGTGGAGATCATCGAGAGCTGACGTCCGGCTCGACCGGCGCCGGGCGCCGCCGCGTTGCCTAATCGTCCATCAGGAAGCTGCGCAGCTGCTCGCTGCGGCTCGGGTGGCGGAGCTTGCGCAGTGCCTTGGCTTCTATCTGGCGGATCCGCTCGCGCGTGACATCGAACTGCTTGCCGACTTCCTCGAGGGTGTGATCGGTGTTCATGTCGATGCCGAAGCGCATGCGCAGGACTTTGGCTTCCCGCGGAGTGAGCTGCGCCAGGACCGAGTGCGTGGTCTCGCGCAGCGACTCGGTGGTCGCCGAGTCGATCGGCGAGGACACCGAGGTGTCCTCGATGAAGTCCCCGAGGTGCGAATCCTCGTCGTCGCCGATCGGCGTCTCCATGGAGATCGGCTCTTTGGCGATCTTCAATACCTTGCGGACTTTGTCCTCGGGCATCTCCATGCGTACCGCGAGCTCTTCCGGAGTCGGCTCCCGCCCCATCTCCTGCAGCATCTGACGCGAGATCCGGTTCAGCTTGTTGATGGTCTCGATCATGTGCACCGGAATACGGATGGTGCGAGCTTGGTCGGCGATCGAGCGCGTGATGGCCTGGCGGATCCACCAGGTCGCATAAGTGGAGAATTTGTAGCCGCGGCGGTACTCGAACTTGTCGACGGCCTTCATCAGGCCGATGTTGCCTTCCTGGATGAGGTCGAGGAATTGCAACCCGCGATTCGTGTACTTCTTGGCGATCGAGATCACGAGGCGCAGATTCGCCTCGACCATTTCCTTCTTGGCGCGGCGTGCCTTGGCCTCGCCGATCGAGACCTCGCGGTTGATCTCCTTGATCTCGTTGATCAGGACGTGAAACAGCCCCTCGAGATCCTTGAGCTTGTTCTGCCGGCGCTCGACCTCGTCCTTGAACTTCGCGAGCGGCGCCGAATAGCGCTTCTTCGCCTTGATGTGCTTGTCGAGCCAGCGCGTGCTGGTCTCGTTCTTCGGAAACGTCGAGATGAAGTCCTTGCGCGGCATTCCCGCCTGCTTGATGCAAAGGAACATGATCTCCTTCTCGAGCAGGCGCACCTCGGTGACGTGCTGGCGCAGATTGTCGATCAGTTGATCGAACATCTTGGGCGAGAGCTTCAGCTCCATGAGCTCTGCACAGATCTTCTTGCGGATCTTCTGCGTCTTCGGATCCTTGGAGCCCAGCTTGTCGAGGGCGTTCAAGTACTGATGGTAGGTCTTGGCGAGCGATGCGAAGCGCTTGGCCGCCTCCTCGGGATCGGGGCCCGTATCGATGGCCTCCTCGTCCTCCTCACCCTCCGCCTCGTCGTCGTCGCCTACCGCCTCCTCGCGCTCAGGCGCCACCATCTTGGGATTCTGCGGCTGCGCGATCTCGTCGGGCGCGTTCGGATCGACGAAGCCGACGATCACGTCCACGAGCCGCATCTGGCCCGCCTTCACCGTCTCATACTGGCGCAGCAGCAACTCGTACGTGCCGGGATAGCTGCCGAGCGCGATCTTGACCGCCTCGAGACCTTCCTCGATACGCTTCGCGATGCGGATCTCGCCCTCGCGCGTGAGCAGCTCCACGGTGCCCATCTCGCGCATATACATGCGTACCGGGTCGGTGGTGCGGCCGAACTCCGCATCGAGATTGGCAAGCGCGGCGGTGGCCTCCTCGACGGCCTCCTCATCGGGAGCGGCGGTGGAATCGGTGAGCAGCAACGACTCGGCGTCCGGTGCCTTCTCGTACACCGGTATGCCCATGTCGTTGATCATGTTGACGATGTCTTCGATCTGCTCGGGATCGACGATCTCGCTCGGCAGGTGATCGTTGACTTCCGCGTACGTGAGGTAGCCTTGCTCCTTGCCGCGGGCGATCAACAGCTTGAGCTGCGACTGGCGCTCGTCGGCGATTTGGGTGGCTGTTCCTGCTGGCGCTTTTTTGATCAAGTGGAGGCCCCGTGAATAGGTTGACCGATCGAATGCCAAGCCGATAAGTATACAATTTTGGTCATTCCGTGACCACCATGACGGTGTCCTTACCGTTCACCCCCCGGGAGACTTACAGGCGTCCGCTCGGCGGGGTCTTGGCTTTCAGAAGAGAGCTTAATTCCGCCTTTTCGTCGTAATTCAAGCCCACTTCCTCTGCTTTTCTCAACAACTCATCGACCCGGCGGCCGGGTCCGATGCTGTCCTTGAGCTTCTCGATCGCCATCTGAAGCTCCTGCGCCGCCGCTCCCGAGGCGCCCACCATGGCGGGTTCGGTCGCCAGTTCGGCGAGGCGGCCGTATTCGGGGCGATCCCGCCAGCGCTCGAGGAGCATCGCCGTGCTGGGGTGCTCCATGCCGGTGGCCTGCTCCAAAAGCTCGGTGAGCACGGCCAGTCCGGGTAAGTCACGCCCGCCGAGCTCGGACCACCCGGTGACGGCGCGCGCCGCGGAGGGATGGTGCAACACGAGGGCGATGGCTTGGCTCAGCATACTGCCCCGTCCCGCGCTCATCCGACTGCGCCTCGCCCGGGTTGGTTCCGCCGGTGTTGGCGTGCGCTGCGGGCCGGCTGCCCGCCCCGCGCCGGAGGGGCCTTCGCGCCCGGCAGCCCCCAAATGCTCCTTGAGCTTCGCCGCCGGCATGCGGATCTCTCCGGCGAGCCGGTCGAGCAGCAATTCCCGGTACACCCCGTCGGGCATGCGCTTGAATAGCGGCGCGGCGAGAGCGGCGAGCTTGGCGCGCCCGTCCACGTGCTCGAGGTCCACCTGCTCCATGAGCTGACGGACGAGGTATTCGGACAGTGGGACCGCGCGTTTCAGGCGCTCCTCGAACCCTTTCGCTCCCTCCACGGCGATCAACGTGTCGGGATCATGGCCTTCGGGCAGGAACATGAACTTGAGCTCGCGCCCGTCGCGCGCGAGCGGCAGGGCGTTCTCGAGCGCGCGCCAGGCCGCTTGAAGACCCGCGCGGTCACCGTCGAAGCAAAAGACCAGCCCGCTCGTCAGGCGAAAGATTTTGTTGAGATGCTCCTGGGTCGTGGCGGTACCGAGCGTTGCCACCGCGTAGGTGATGCCGGCCTGATGCAAGCGCACCACGTCCATGTAGCCCTCGACGATGAGCAGCCGCTTGAAGTCCGAGCGCGCCTGCCTCGCCTCGTAAATGCCGTAGAGCTCGCGCCCCTTGTGAAACAGGGGGGTTTCCGGCGAGTTGAGGTACTTGGGCTCGCCTTGATCGATGACGCGGCCGCCGAAGCCCAACACCCGGCCGCGCGCATCGCGGATCGGAAACATCAGGCGGTCGCGAAAGCGGTCGTAGAAACCGGTGGGTTGCCCGGCCCGCGCGTCGCGCTCGATGATCAGGCCAGCCTGCAGCAAGCGGCGCCGCTCCTCATCCGAGCCGCCGAAGCGATTGAGCAGGGCGTTCCAGGAGTCCGGCGCATAGCCCAGGTCGAACTTCGCGCACGTGGGCGCATCGATGCTGCGCTTGGCGAGATAGCCCTGCGCTCGCTCGCTATCCTTCGCATTCTGCTCGAAGAAGCGCGAGGCGTTCGCCATCACCTGATAGAGATCGATGCCGCCGGGCTCGTGCGGAGCCTGCGCCTCGCGCGGCAGCTCGAGTCCCGCGCGTTGCGCGAGATCGGCGATCGCATCGAGGAACCCGAGCTTCTCGTACTGCATCAGGAAACCGACCACGGTGCCGTGCGCACCGCAGCCGAAGCAGTGATAGAACTGCTTCTCCGGGCTCACCCAGAACGAGGGCGATTTCTCGTTATGAAACGGACAGCAGGCCTTGTACTCGCGCCCGGATTTCTTGAGCGCCACGCTCGCGCCGATGATCTCGACGATGTCCGAGCGCGCGACGACCTCGTCGATGAAAGGTTGGGGAATGCGGCCGGCCATGGACCGGGCGCGATCAGCCGCCGAGCTTGGCTTTGATCTTGGCGCCCACGGCGCCCATATCGGCCCGGCCCTGCGCTTTCGCTTTGATCACGCCCATGACCTTGCCCATGTCCTTGACGCTCGCCGCGCCGGTCGCAGCGATGGCATCCGCGATGAGGGCGTCGATCTCGGCATCGTCGAGCTGGGAAGGTAGATAGGTCTTGAGCAGATCGATCTCGGCCGATTCCTTGTCGACCAGGTCCTGGCGATTGCCGGCCTGGAATTGCACCAGCGATTCCTTGCGCTGCTTGACCATTTTCTCGAGAACGGCGACCACCTGGGCATCGTCCAAGCTGATGCGCTCGTCCACTTCGCGCTGCTTGATGGCTGCGGTGATCATGCGAATGACGCCCAGCCGCTGCTTCTCGCCGGCACGCATCGCGGCCTTCATATCATCGGTGATTCGCTCTTTCAAAGACACCGAGGAACCGGCATCCGGCCTTTCAATAAGGGCGGGATGAACCGGCCGGCGGGGCACTCGACGGGGCGCCGCCTCCGGTGCCGCGCATGTTCTCGCGGGACAGGCGCTTCAAGTGGCGCTTCACCGCAGCGGCTTTTTTGCGCTTACGTTCCTGCGTCGGCTTCTCGTAGAATTCGCGGCGGCGAAGCTCGGTGAGGACACCGGCCTTCTCGCATGCGCGCTTGAAACGGCGCAGGGCGGCATCGAAATACTCGTTCTCGCGAACACGAACGCTAGGCATTCAGACCTCAATTTAAGGACACAAAAACACGCCGGCATTTGCCGACCGGGGCGCGCATTCTAAAGTGCGCCCCTGCAAAAGGCAAAATCGGCGCTTTTCCCACAACCGGCGGCAAACGAGCATCCATGCGTGTAATCGGAATCGAGAGCTCCTGCGACGAGACGGCCGTGGCGGTGTATGACGCGGAGCGCGGGCTCTTGTCCCATCGGCTGCACAGCCAGATTGCGCTGCACCAGGCCTACGGGGGGGTGGTTCCCGAGATCGCCTCCCGGGATCACGTTAAATGGCTCCTGCCGCTGGTGCGCGAGGCGCTCGCCGCCGCGGAATCCAGCCGAGAGAGCATCGACGGCGTCGCCTACACCGCCGGTCCCGGCCTGATCGGCGCGCTGCTGGTGGGCGCCGGATTCGCCCGCAGCCTGGCGTATGCCTGGGGCCGCCCGGCGGTCGCCATCCATCACCTGGAAGGGCATTTGCTGGCGCCGCTCCTCGAGGCCGACCCTCCCGGGTTTCCCTTTCTGGCGTTGATCGTCTCGGGCGGACACACGCAGCTGGTCGATGTCGCCGAGATCGGGCGGTACCGCATCCTGGGAGAGACCCTGGACGATGCGGCGGGAGAGGCCTTCGACAAGACGGCGAAGATGCTCGGTTTGCCGTATCCCGGAGGGGCCGCACTCGCGCGCCTCGCCGAGTCCGGCCGCCCCGGCCGCTTCAGCTTTCCGCGGCCGATGCTCGATCGTCCGGGCCTCGAGTTCAGTTTCAGTGGCTTGAAGACGGCCGCCCTTGTAGCCTTGCGGGACCGCGCGCTCGACGATCAGGCTCGCGCGGACGTCGCGTATGGCTTTCAAGAGGCCATCGTCGAGACGCTCGCGGAGAAGTCGCGCCGCGCGCTGACCGCGACAGGTCACCGGCGTCTGGTCGTTGCGGGCGGCGTGGGCGCGAACCTGAGCCTGCGCAAGCGGCTCGACGCCGTCGCGCGCCAAGCGGGTGCGCAGCTTTATTTCCCGCGGGCCGAGTTTTGCACCGACAACGGCGCGATGATCGCGCTCGCCGGATGCGTGCGCTTGAGCCGTGGGGACCGTCAGGGGCTCGAACTCGGCGCCAGGGCGAGCTGGGAGCTTGGATCGCAGGGGAGTACATAGTCGGACGCTCATGGACAAGATATTCATACACGCGCTCAAGGCCGAGGCGATCATCGGCATCTACGACTGGGAACGGCAGGTCCGGCAGACCGTGCTCATCGACATCGAGCTCGCCGCGGATGTGCGCAAGGCGGCGCTGACCGACTCGATCGACGACACGCTCAACTACAAGCGCGTGGCCAAGCGCATCCTCGCCTTCGTCGAGGGCTCGCAGTTCCATCTGGTCGAAACCCTGGCCGAGCACCTGGCCATGCTGGTGCTCGAGGAGTTCGGACTCGCCTGGGTGCGCATCATCCTGAGCAAGCCGGGCGCCGTGCGCAGCTCGAAGGACGTGGGCGTCTCGCTCGAGCGCGATCGCGAGATGCTCGCGGCCTGGCGCGCCCGGCCGAGCGGTTAAATGCTGCGACCGCCGTCGACGGGGATGATTTGACCGGTGATGTAGGGTGCGTCGCGGATCAGGAACAGCGCGGTGCGGGCGATGTCTTGCGGGCTGCCCGGACGCTTGAGCGCGGTCTTGGCGATGATCTCGCGCTTCAAGCTCTCGTCCAGGCCGTGCTCGGCCCAGAGCACGGGGCCGGGCGCGATGCCGTTCACGCGGATGTCGGGGCCGAGCTCGCGCGCGAGCGAGCGAGTGAGCATCGCGAGGCCGGCCTTGGCGATGCTGTACACGGGATAGCCCTTCAGGGGCCGCAAGCCATGGATGTCGATCACATTGACGATGACTCCGCGCTGCTTCGCGAGGTGCGGCGCCGCGGCTTGCGCGAGGAACAAGGGGGCGCGCAGGTTGCTGCCCAAAAGATCGTCCCACGCCGTCCGGGTGATCGTGCCCACCGGCGTCGGATAGAACGTGGAGGCATTATTGATGAGCACATCGAGGCGGCCGAAATGCCCCAGCGCGGCCGCGATCAGCTGGTCCGGCGCCTCATCGTGCTGCAGGTCCGCGGCGACAAGTGCGGCGGATCCCGGGCGCGTGGCGTTCAGCTCCGCGCCGAGCTCTTTCGCGGCTGCGTGGGAGGATCGATAGTGGACGAGAATGCGCGCACCCGCCGTATGCAGCGTGCGCGCGATCTCCGCGCCGATGCGGCGTGCGCCGCCGGTGATCAGGATCACTTGGTGGTCGAGGGAGCTCTCGGTGATGTCGTGGGCCGCCATGCGCGGTCAAGATACCGGATCGCGCGTGGCGCGTGTATCGGAGCGCGGAGCTTCGAGCGGTGATGCGCGGGATGGAGCTCGACGCCTTAGAGCGCGTGGAGCGCGCGCACGTCGAGCGGGTGCGCGAGCGAATCGCGGCGGAAATCGACGCAGCGGGCGGCTGGATCGGCTTCGACCGCTACATGCACCTTGCGCTCTATGCCCCGGGGCTCGGTTACTACAGCGCCGGAGCGCACAAGCTCGGACCCGGCGGGGACTTCACCACGGCGCCAGAGGTTTCCCGATTGTTCGGCGGCTGCGTGGCGCGGCAATGCGCCGAGATCCTGGGGGCGCTCGGACGGGGCAGCATCCTCGAGATCGGCGCGGGCAGCGGCCGGCTGGCGGCGGATATCCTGTCGCGGCTGGATGCGCTCGGCTGCTTGCCCGAGCGCTACTTCGTGCTCGAAATCAGCGCCGACCTGCGCGAGCGGCAGCACCGGCACATCACGGCGGCCGTGCCGCACCTCGCGAGGCGCGTGGAATGGTTGGACGAGCCGCCGCGCAGCGCTTTTGACGGCGTTGTGCTCGCCAACGAAGTGCTGGATGCGCTGCCGGTGACCCGCTTTCGCTGGCATCCTCCGGGAAGCGAAGAGGGATGCGAGGAGATGGGGGTGGCGCGCGAGGCTGCGGGCTTTACGTGGGCGCCGCGCGCGGGTAGCGCTGCGCTCGTTGCGGAATGCGCGCGGCTTGCGGAGGCGGGGCGCGGGGACGGAGGGTGGCAGGATGGCTACACGTCGGAGTATTGCGAACGGCTTACTGCGTGGACGGCCACGGTCACGGAATCGCACCGCGCGGGGCTCGCACTGTGGATCGATTACGGGTTACCGCGCCGCCACTACTATTTTCCGGAGCGGCGCGATGGGACGGTGATCTGCCATTTCCGGCAGCGGGCTATCGCGGATCCTTTTATCGCGCCCGGGCTCATGGACATCACCGCGTGGGTGGATTTCACGCGGCTCGCGCAGGCGAGCGCCGCTTGCGGCTATTGCCTCGCCGGCTACACGACGCAGGCGCATTTCTTGGCCGGACTTTCGATCGACGCCGAAATGCAGCATCTTGCCGCAGACCCGTCACGCTTCGCGCGGCTCGCGAACGAGGCGCGCACGCTCGTGCTGCCGGGGGAGATGGGCGAGCGGTTCAAGGCCATGGCTTGGATGCGCGGCATGGATTCGCCGCTGCCTGCATTCCGGGTGCGGGACCTGCGCCACACGTTGTGACCGGTCAGGAGTTGCGCGGCACACGAGCGCGTGTCGAGCGATCCGCCGGCAGGCGCGGGAGTCAGTCCGCGCTGGGGTGCGGTCCGAACTGCTCGCGCACAGCGGTAATCGTCGCGAGGCGGCGGCGGTGCAGGTGCTCGGCGATTTTCGGACCGGGCGCGGCGAGCTCCTCGGCGTTCGGCTTGATCGCGGCGGCGGCGGCGCGGGCGGCGATGAGATACTTGCGCTGCGGATAGGGTTTGTCTTCAAGGCCGAGGCGGCCGCGTGCGTCGGCCTCGCAGGCGAGGAGCACCTGGCCGAAACGCTCCGGGCGGCGCACCGCGTCCGCGCGCTCGATGAACTCAAGCACGGTGCGCGGCTTGAGCTCGAAGGCGCGATGCACGATGCCGTGGTAGCGCGCGACGATGACGGCGAGGTCGCGATAATCGCCGGGAACCTTGAGCCGTGCCGCGAGCGCCTCGATGAGCGCGACGCTGCGCTCCTCGTGTCCACGATGCGCGGGCCATTCTGCGCGCGGCGTTGCCCCCTTGCCGAGGTCGTGCACCAGCGCCGCGAAGCGCACTCGCGCATCGGAGGAGAGGCGCACGGCTTGATCGAGCACCATCAGCGTGTGCACGCCCGTATCGATCTCCGGATGCCAGCGCGTGGGCTGCGGCACGCCGAAGAGCGCGTCGATTTCCGGATAGATGCGCGCGAGCGCGCCGCACTCTCTCAGCACCTGGAAGAAGGTGCTGGCGGCGGGCTCGTGCAGCGCCTTTTCCGATTCCTGCCAGACGCGCTCGGGGACGAGGGCGTCCACCTCGCGCCGTGCGACCAGCTCGCGCATGAGCGCGAGCGTCCCCGGATCCACGCGAAAGCCTAGCGGTGCGTAGCGCGCGGCGAACCGCGCCACGCGCAGTACGCGCACCGGATCCTCGACGAAGGCCGCCGACACATGCCGCAAGGTGCGCGACTCGATGTCGCGGGCGCCGCCGTACGGATCGACGAGCGTGCCGTCGGCGGATCGCGCTATGGCATTGATGGTCAGATCGCGGCGCGAGAGGTCCTGCTCGAGCGTCACCTCCGGCCCGAACTCGACGCTGAATCCGCGATAGCCCGGCGCGGTCTTGCGCTCGCGCCGCGCGAGCGCGTACTCCTCGTGAGTATCGGGGTGCAGGAACACCGGAAAATCGCGTCCCACGGCGCGATAGCCGAGGCGCTCGAGCTGCTCGCGGGTGGCGCCGACGACGACCCAGTCGCGCTCCTTCACGGGCAGGCCGAGCAACCCGTCCCGAACAGCGCCGCCGACCAGATACACTTGCATCGGTGAATAGTATCAGCATCATCTTGCGGATCTGCGCCCTGTGCTCGCTCGTCTTGATCGGCGCGTCCCTGGACGGGTGCTACCTCCTGGAGAGCGCGCAGGGCCAGCTCGCGCTCATGTCCAAGCGCCGGCCCATCGCGCGGGTCGTCGCCGATCCGCGCACGCCCGCCGACTTGCGCAAGCAGCTCGAGGCGGTCGCGCAGATGCGCGAGTTCGCCACCCGCAATCTGCATTTACCCGACAATGGAAGCTACCGCACGTATGCCGACGTGGGCCGGCCTTACGTGGTGTGGAACGTCGTCGCGGCTCCGGAGTTCTCCGTGGACCCGAAGGAGTGGTGCTATCCCATCGTCGGCTGCGTCGCGTATCGCGGCTACTTCGTCGAGCGCCGCGCTCGAGCCTTCGGCGAGGCTCTAAGGGCCAAGGGATTCGACGTGAGTGTCGGTGGTGTGGCCGCGTACTCGACCCTCGGGCACTTCGACGACCCCATTCTCAATACCATGATCGGCTGGAACGACGTCGAGCTGGCGTCGATCATCTTCCACGAGCTCACGCATCAGATGATCTACGTCGCGAACGATGCCGATTTCAACGAGGCGCTCGCCACGACGGTGGAGGAGGAGGGGGTGCGCCGCTGGCTCGAGGCCTCGAGCCGCTCCGGCGAGCTCGAGCGCTACCAGCTCGAGCAAAGGCGCTCGCTCGAGATCGTGGCGCTGCTGAACCGTACGCGCGATCAGCTGCGCACGCTCTACGGGTCCGGGATCGATCCTGCACGGATGCGCGAGCGCAAAGCGGCCGCATTCGCCGCGCTGCGCGAGTCGTACGCGCAACTCGTCCGGGGTTGGGGCCCGCGTCCGCCTTTCGAAGTCTGGTTCGAGAAGGGCGAGATCAACAACGCCCATCTCGCCTCCATCGCGACCTATTACGACTGTGTGCCCGGATTGAAGCGTGAGCTCGCCGCGGCGGGCGGCGACCTGGATGCCTTCTACCGGCGCGTGCGCGTGCTCGCGAAGCTCGATCAGGAGAAGCGCGACGCCCTCATATGCGGGACGCGCTGACGGGCGGCGATTTACCCGCGGCGGCCCGGTCGCGGCTCAGGCGAGCGTTGTCCTCGAAGGAGCCGAGGTACTGACGCGCCGCGGCGGCCATGGAATGCGGCTTGATCTTGAGCTTCGTGAAGCCGTCGTCCGTGCACACGCTATCGACTTTCAAGGAGCGGTAGTTGTCGCTGGAGAAGGGCCTCCCGGGCACGAAGTCCATGACGTGCCCCTGCAGCCACGCCGCAAAATTCGGCAGCCCCACGATCCAGCGGCCGCGGCCCGTGGTGTTGGACACGAGGTGCAGGATCTCGCTCAGGGTGTACACCTGAGGTCCACCGAGTTGATAGGTCTGGTGGACGCAGGTCGCGCCGTGCAGGCAGCGGAGGATCGCATCGACCACGTCGTCGACGAACACCGGTTGAAAACGGGCATGCGGGCGCGCCAGGGGAAAGAAGAAAGGGACGGAGCCCAGCAGGCCCGCGAAGCGATTGAGAAACTTATCGCCGGGACCGAACATCACCGAGGGCTGGAAGATGGTCCAATCGAGTACGGCGCTTTGCTCGCGGATGAGCTTTTCGGCCTCGCCCTTGGACCGCAGGTAATAGCTCGGCGCATCCACGGCGGCCTTGAGCGCTGACACCTGCAGGAGCCGGCGTACGCCCGCGGAGCGCATCGCCTGGAGCACGCTGCGCGTGAGCTCGGTGTGCGCGCGGCGAAAGCCGCCGCCGCCGAAGCCGCGCTCGTTCAAAATGCCCACCAGGTTGATCACGACGTCCTTGCCCCGGAAGCGCTCGCTGAGCTGTGCCTCCTCGTACACGTCGCAATTCTCGAGGGTGAGCCCGGGCAACACGAGCAAGTGCTTGTGCAGCTCGCGATCGCGCGACAGTACCGTGACTGCGTGCCCGTCCTTGATCAGGCGCGCGACCAGGCGGGTACCTAAGAAACCGGTACCGCCGAGAATGCATAGAGACAACGGCCTCATGACATCACCGAATGGGGATCAGCACGACAGCGGAGCCGCGCTTGACGTTGAGGAGCAATAGGTTCGCGCCTTTCGCCGCTTCGCGAAAGGACTTCAGGCTCGCGACCGGCGCGCGCCCGATCGCGACGATCAGGTCGTTCGCGCGCAGACCCGCCTGCGCCGCGGGGCTGCCGTCCTGAACGGCGCGCACCAGCACGCCGGCGCCGTCCGGCGCATCCGCAAGATCCGCGCCCTCGAGTCCGCGATGAATGTCCACGGCGTTGGCGACGTCGCTCTCAGAGCGCTCGGCGACCAGCGCCGTCACCTTGAGCGGCTTGCCGTCCCGCAGCAGTCCGATCTCGACCTGGTCGCCCACGCGCAGCATGCCGATGGAGTTGCGCAGCTCCGTCGCGTTGCGCATGGGGGTGCCGTTGATGGAGACGATGATGTCGCCGGTCTTGACGCCGGCGTGCTCGGCGGCCGAGCCCTGCGCCACGCCTGCAACCAGGGCGCCGCTCGCATCGGCGAGCCCGAATTCCTTGGCGACGTCCGGGGTGACGTCGTAGATGTTCACGCCGAGCACGCCGCGCTTCACTTGGCCGTATTTGATCAGCTGGTCCATGACGCCCTTCGCCATGTTCACGGGGATGGCGAAGCCGATGCCGATGTTGCCGCCGCTGCCCGAGAGAATCGCGGAGTTGATGCCGACGAGCTCGCCGCGCAGGTTCACCAGCGCGCCCCCGGAATTGCCGGGATTGATGGAGGCGTCCGTCTGGATGAAGTCCTCGTAGCCGTCCGGATTGATGCCCGTGCGTCCGAGCGCGCTCACGATGCCGGCGGTCACCGTGTGCTGCAGGCCGAACGGATTCCCGATCGCGACCACGTAGTCGCCCACCTCGAGCTTCGAGGAATCCCCGAGCGCCATGGCAACGAGATTCGGCTGCTTCGCCTGCAGCACGGCGATGTCGGCCCCCTCATCCGTGCCGACGACCTTGGCGGAGAAGCTGCGGTTGTCGAGCAAGGTCACGGTGATCTCGCTCGCGTTCTCGACGACATGGTGATTGGTGATGATGTAGCCGTTCTTCGCGTCGACGATGACACCCGAGCCCGCACTCTGGAATTGTCGTTCGCGCGGCTTCGAGTCCGGCGGCACGTCGAAGAAGCGGCGGAAGAAAGGATCGTCGAGCAGGGGATTGCGCTGGCCCGGCTTTTCCTTGATGGTGCCGCGCGTCGCGATGTTCACGACGGCGGGCGAAACGCGCTTGACCATGGGCGCGAGCGAGGGCATCGGAGCCGCCTCGGCCGGGGAGGGCGGCGGCGTGGGCAGGGCGGCGAATGCGCCGGGCGCGGAAAGGCCGGCGGCGAGCACGGCGGCCGTGAAGAAACGCAAAATCATGGGCTGTCCTCGAGTCATATATCCACTGTCGGGCAGCGGACCCCTGCCACGCAAAGCGTGGGCCGGACTTCAAAGGTCCGGCCCACGGGTCGCTACTCTCGGACCGCGATCTTACACGTAAGATCGCGCTCGGCGGGCTTCGTTAGGCCGCTTCCACCGTGATTCGCTGCGGCTGCACTTGGGCCACCTTCGGAATTGTGACTTCGAGCACGCCGTTGGCCGCCTTGGCCTTGATGTTCTGCACATCCGCCGTCTCCGGCAGGCTGAAGCGACGCAGGAATTCGCCGGTGATCCGCTCGATGCGGCGATAGCCCTCGCGGGCCTCGCGGCGCGCTTCCTCGCGCCGGCCGCGAATGGTGAGCACGCCTTGCTCGGAGGTGATCTCCACCGTCTTCGGGTCGACGCCGGGCAGATCGATGTGCAGCAGGAACTGCTTGTCTTCCTCGTGCACGTCTACCGCGGGCAACCACGCACCGGAGTCCGTGGCCGTTGCTTGCGGCGCGCCGAACAGACGATCGAGGTCACGCTGGAATTTATTGACCAACGACCAGGGCTCATAGCGAACGACAGTCATGTGTTTCTCCTTAAATAATTAAACAAACGAAGCTAAAAAAATCGTTGGTACCATGAGTTGGGCCGGGCAGATTCTTTTCAATACGCGTCAAGCGGTGAGGAGGATTTTTTTCGGTGCGTTCACCCGAATTTCGGCAATGTCAATGGAGCATCGATGGAACATATTGTGCATAACATGTGGAACACAATATGTTGCGGTTGCACCTTCCGGCGTTTGAAAAAATCATCTGACGGAGGGGGTAGAGAATGTCTCGTGAGAATTTTGTAGTTATTTGATATTTCAGGGTTTTTACGGACGATATTTGGCGAATAAAACCCTTGACGGTAATTGCGCTTCGGTCTTAACCTTCCCGACGGCCACAATATGTAGTGGTCGGAAAGTCCGCGATAGTCCCCGTTGTCTGGAGCTGACCGTCTGGCATTTGCAAGGCGGGGACCACCGCTACTTGTGTTTGAACGTCGCGCCATAATTATAAAGGGAGCGGTTCGGTTACCCATGAATACGGTGGTCAAGATCCAGCCAAAAGATGTTGGCAGCATTCCTTATCAAGAAGCGTCCTATGACATCTGGGATAAGAAATATCGCCTAGTTGCGAAAGACGGCACGCCGATCGATCGCACGATGGACGACACGTACAAGCGTGTCGCGCGTGCGCTCGCGGACGTCGAGTCGCCCGATGTGCGCGAGCAGTGGTATGACTCGTTCCTCTGGGCGCTGCGCCACGGGGCGATTCCGGCCGGGCGCGTGACCTCGAACGCCGGCGCTCTCGAACACAAGCCCGCCACCTCGACCATCAACTGCACCGTGTCCGGCACGATCCGCGACTCGATGGACGATATTTTGAAGAAGGTGCATGAGGCGGGGCTTACGCTGAAGGCCGGCTGCGGTATTGGTTATGAATTTTCTACCTTGCGCCCGCGCGGCGCGTACGTGTCCGGCGCCGGCGCCTACACGTCGGGGCCGCTGTCGTTCATGGATATCTACGACAAGATGTGCTTCACCGTGTCCTCGGCGGGCGGGCGGCGCGGCGCGCAAATGGGCACGTTCGACGTGGGCCATCCGGACGCACTCGAGTTCATTCGCGCGAAGCGCGAGAACGGCCGCTTGCGCCAGTTCAATCTCTCGCTGCTGATCACCGATGAGTTCATGAAGGCGGTGAAGAGCGACGGGGAGTGGAAGCTCGCGTTTCCTCTCTCGCAAGGCGAATACGAGTCAGATCGGCCGGATCTCGAGGACAGATCGAAGTTCGTGTGGCGCGAGTGGCCCTACACTACGGGCTACGTCGCCAACGAGGAAGGTCTGGTCGCATGCAAGATCTACAAGATCATGCCGGCGCGCCGGGTCTGGGACCTCATCATGTCCTCGACCTATGATTTCGCCGAGCCGGGCTTCATCTTGATCGACCGGGTCAACGAGATGAACAACAATTGGTGGACGGAGAATATTCGGGCCACTAATCCGTGCGTAACTGCCGATACCCGCCTTGCGACGCAATTCGGCATGGTGCGGATCGGCGATCTCCACGAGGCTCGCGTCGACATCCAGGCGACCGTGGACTGCCGCGCGCTGGGCGAGCGCATGGGAGTCGACGTGCGGCCCGCTGTTCCGGCTTTCATGACTGCACCCTCCGCGGAAGTGTATCGCGTCGTGACGCAGGATGGCTACGAGATCAAGGCGACCGAGTGGCATGACTTCTATACGACTCGCGGCAAGATCAAGCTCAAGGATCTCAAGCCCGGCGATGAATTGCTGATCCAGTCCGGCCAAGGACAATTCGGCGGCTGCGGCGACGCGGAGCTCGGCCAGCTGCTGGGCTTGCTGACCGGTGACGGTCATTTCACCAACCGCGGCAAGGGGCAGGAAGCGGCGGTCGTGAATCTATGGGGGTCGGACCGTGTCCTCGCCGACGGCGTCGTAGCGCAGATCAACGGGTTGATTGCGGGATGGGCCGCCCGCCGCAACTACCATGTGAGCTCGGTTTCCATCCCAGAACGAAATCTCGTGATGATCCGGTCGGTGCTCCTTGCTCGTGTCCTGGCGAGCTATTGGGTCACGGCGAAATGCAAGACGGCGGTGCCGGAGATCGTCTGGCGCGGCAACGAGGAATGCGTCAAAGGGTATCTGCGCGGGTTATTTCAGTCGGATGGAACCGTGCAGCGCGACGACGAAAGCGCTTATTGCACTATCCGGCTTGCATCGAGCACGCCATCCCTACTGAAGGACGTGCAGGCGTTGCTCGCCAACTTCGGCATCTTCTGTCGAATTCTGAAGCGCCGCGCCGCCGGCCAGCGATCGTTGCCGGACGGCAAGGGTGGGAAGCGTCTGTACGATTGCCAGGCGGACTATGAATTGCTCATCGGATCGGAATCCCGCGACCGCTTCATGGAGCGAATCGGATTTCTGACCGAGGAGAAAAATGAGAAGTACCGCGCGTGGAAAAAACTGCGGCGCAGCTCGAGAAGCGAAGAATTCATCAGTCCCATCGCCACTATCGAATACGTTGGCCGGGAGGCTGTGTTCGACACTACACAGCCTGATAAAAACAGTTTGATCTTTAATGGAGTGGTGACAGGAAATTGCGGCGAACAACCCTTGCCTCAATATGGTTCATGCTTGCTCGGTTCGGTCAATCTCACCAAGTTCGTGGTCGATCCGTTCACGGAGAACGCGCGCTTCGATTGGGAAACTTACCGCAAGGTCTGCAAGGTGTTCACGCGCATGCTCGACAACGTGGTCGAGATCAACGGACTGCCGCTCGCGCCCCAGCGCGAGGAGATCACGCGCAAGCGCCGGCACGGCATGGGCTTTCTCGGGCTCGGCTCAACCATCACTTTGCTGTGCATGAAATACGGGTCGAAGAAATCCATCGAGTTCACCGAGACGGTGTCGCGCGAGATGGCGGTGGCCGGCTGGGAAGCGGGGCTCGAGCTCGCGCGCGAGAAAGGGCCTGCGCCCATCATGAGCGAGGACTTCACGGTCACGCGCGAGATGCTGCGCAAGCGTCCCGAGATGGTGCGCGACGGCTGGCGGGTCGGCGCCAAGATTCCCGGACGGGTGCTGCACGCGCGCTACAGCCGCTACATGCAGCGCGTCGCCGAGGTCGCGCCCGAGCTCGTCGACGAGCTGGCCGAGGTCGGTGCGCGTTTCACGCATCACACCTCCATCGCGCCGACGGGCACGATCTCGCTCTCGCTCGCGAACAATGCCTCGAACGGCATCGAGCCGTCCTTCGCGCACCATTATTTCCGCAACGTGATCCGCGAGGGAAAGAAATCGAAGGAGAAAATCGACGTGTTCTCCTTCGAGCTGCTCGCGTACCGCGAGCTCGTCAACCCGCGGGCGATGCCGGACGGCCAGACTCCGGGCGAGAAGCTTCCCGAGTACTTCATCTCGGCGGACGACATCGGCCCGAAGCAGCACGTGGACATCCAGGCGGCCGCGCAGATCTGGGTCGATTCCTCGATCTCGAAGACGGCCAATGTGCCGACCGATTACAAGTACGAGGACTTCAAGGAAATATACATGCACGCGTTCGATGCGGGCCTCAAGGGCTGCACGACCTTCCGCTTCAACCCGGAGGCCTTCCAGGGCGTGCTGGTGAAGGAGGACGACCTCAAGAACACGACCTACGTGTTCACGCTGGAGGACGGCACCGAGATCGAGGCGCGGGGCGACCAGGAGATCGAGTA